>Ga0351900_1027_pt1 | contig 44195 bp, 43 predicted proteins | sample BONcelHT113001D3_FD_205827 | JGI IMG/M metagenome (GOLD analysis project Ga0351900, IMG submission 205827) | Enriched cells from coal bed in the Powder River Basin, Montana, United States - BONCAT cells T11 rep1 HSBNCT.T11.300.1.D3 ...
GAGTGAAGCTGATGTTATAATCCAGAAAGCCGAAAAAGAATCTGAAGTAATTTTAGAAGAGGGTCAGAAAAAGGCCCAGGCAGAAAAGGAAAAAATGCTGGATGATGCTAACAAGCAGTCCAGCATGAAATATCAGCAATTAATCTCAGAAGCAAAAATGAATGCTCGTCGGGCAAAGTTGGAGGCCAGAGAAGATTTAATTGAAGATGCTTTTAAATCAGCAGAAGAAGATCTCAAAAAGGTCTCTTTTTCTTCTTCTGATGAATATAAGTTAGCACTTAATGAAATCGTCAAAGAAGCAACTTTAGAAGTTGGTGGCGGTGAAGTGATTGTGCATCTCAAAGCTGAAGATGTTGAAAAAATAAAGGATTCTATAGAAACCATTGCCAAGGACGTTGAAACTCAAACTGGTATTAAAACAACTCTAGAAATTGGAGAAAATATTAATACAATTGGGGGCGCAATTGTTAAAACCAAAAATGGAGAAATTGAGGTTAATAATACAATTGAGTCAAGATTATCCAGATTTAAGAAATCTCTACGTTCAGATGTTGCCAAAGTTCTATTTAATTAATTAGGGGAGATATTGTATGGTTGAAAGCATAACTGCAATTGTAACTGCATTAGGTTTCCCCTCCGTAGAATCTTTTATTGGAATACTACTCCTTGCAGGTGCCATAATAGGAGCTATAGTTGTTATAGTTACTATTAGGCCACTTTTGGACATGTTTCCATATGCTTATCCCAATGCTAGAGTTCGGGCCAGAGTTGGACGTCTATTTTCAGAAAAACAGATTTCAGAAATAATTGAATCTGATGACATGGAAGAAGTTCAAAATTATCTAAGAGGATTTCCGGAATATGCAAAATATGTGGATCAGTATTCCTTGGAAAAGGCACTGGACACCCAATTGGCAGAAACTTATGATCTGGTTGCAAGAATTGCACCGGGTGATATTCAAAACGTATTCCGAGCTCTGCTAAAAAAATGGGATATCAGAAACATAAAAAGTGTGATAACTGCTAAGGAAGTAGGACTAAGTTCTGAAGAAACTATGGAATTATTGATTCCATTTGGAGATCTTAAAGATGATCTTGGAAGATTATCTGAGGTAAATAATATTACTGATATTATTACTGGTTTGGAAGGCACTGTGTATTCTCAAATTCTGGAAGATGCACTTCCAGCTTATGAAAGTACTAAAATGGTTCTTCCATTAGAAGCTGCTCTAGATAAATATTATCTGGAAAATATTTTAAAAGCATCATCCAACCCCTCTGATGAGAATAGTAGTTTAATTCACACTTATGTTGGTTCACAAGTGGATATAACTAATTTAAAGATTATTCTAAGGGCAAAAGTTGATGGATTGAAATATGATGATATCAGCCCTTACATGATTTCTAATGGTTATCAAATAAGAGATTGGAAACTTAAAGACCTGATGGAAGCTGAAGACGTTAATGCGGTTATCAGTTCTATGGAAGGAACAGACTATTCTCCCGTACTTTCTGATGCGCTATCTAAATATGGTCAGACAGGCTCTATATCTGTGTTTGAAAAAGATTTAGATATTTACCTTACTAAAATGGCTAAAAACTTCGCTTTGAAGAAACCATTTGGAGCAGGTCCAATGATAGGTTTCTTAAATAGAAAAGAAAACGAAATAAAAAATTTAAAAGTTATTGCTCGTGGTAAACGGGAAGCCAATTTTTCAGCTTCTGTGATTAAGGAGATGTTAGTATGAAATCATCCATTGCTATAGTTGCAGACGCAGACACTGTAACTGGTTTCAAACTAGGCGGTATTAAAGAAGGTTACGCTGTTGAAACGCCACAGGAAGCAGAAAAAAATCTGGAAAATCTTATAAAAGGAAAACAGGTTTCTATTATCATAACAACTGAAAAAATTGGTGATGAAATTAGGGATTTCATTGACAAATATACTAAATCTAGTGCATTGCCAATGATAATTGAAATTCCAGATAAATCTGGCCCGTCTGATAGGGCCGTCGACCCGATGAGGGATCTGATTAAACGAGTTATTGGGGTTGAGATGGTAAAATGATTACTGAAGGAAAAATTATTAAAATTGCGGGTCCTGTTATCGTCGCAGGCGGGATGAAAGGAACCCAGATGCATGAAATGGTTAAAGTGGGTAACGCCAAGCTTATTGGAGAAATAATTGAGCTTGAAGGTGACAACGCAACTATTCAGGTATATGAGGAAACTGCTGGTTTAAAACCTGGTGAGAAAGTTGAAAGTACGGGGGGTCCCCTATCTGTAGAACTTGGCCCTGGTATAATTGGTTCCATTTTTGATGGAATTCAAAGACCATTAGTGACTATTAAAGAACTTACTGGAGACTACATCGAAAGAGGAGTAGATGTTCCATCTATTCCTAAGGACAAAAAATGGTCCTTTAAACCAGTAGTACAAACAGGTCAGAAAGTTCAGGGTGGAGATGTTTTAGGAGAAGTTCAGGAAACTTCTGCTGTTATCCAAAAGATTTTAGTTCCTCCAACTATTTCTGGAACTTTAAAAAGTATAGTTTCTGCAGGAGAATATACTGTTGTGGAAGACATAGCAGAAGTGGAAACTGAAAATGGGACAGAAAAAGTTCAAATGATGCAAAAATGGCCTGTAAGAAAAGGAAGACCATACAAATCAAAACTAGATCCAGATATACCTCTAGTAACTGGTCAAAGAGCACAGGATACCTTTTTCCCTGTTGCTAAGGGTGGAACTGCAGCAATTCCTGGTCCTTTTGGATCTGGTAAAACTGTTACTCAGCAACAGCTTGCTAAATGGTCTGACGCAGACATAATTGTTTATGTGGGGTGCGGTGAGCGTGGAAATGAAATGACTGAGGTACTCAAGGAGTTCCCAGAACTAGAAGATCCAAAAACTGGTAAACCATTAATGGACAGAACAGTTCTAATTGCTAATACTTCCAACATGCCTGTAGCCGCAAGGGAAGCATGTGTATACACTGGAATTACTATAGCGGAATATTTCCGTGATCAAGGATATGATGTGGCTTTGATGGCTGATTCAACATCCCGATGGGCAGAAGCTATGAGGGAGATTTCCGGACGGCTTGAAGAAATGCCTGGTGAAGAAGGATATCCAGCTTACCTTGCTTCCAGATTAGCCCAGTTCTATGAGCGAGCTGGACGGGTTACAACTATAGGGACTGAAGAAAAAGTTTCATCAGTTTCTGTTGTAGGAGCAGTATCACCTCCTGGCGGGGACTTATCTGAACCTGTTACTCAAAACACCCTACGTATCTGTAAAGTATTTTGGGCACTAGATGCATCTTTAGCAGATAAACGGCATTTCCCTTCTATTGACTGGCTCCAAAGTTACTCTCTTTATGTGGACAGTGTTCAAGGTTGGTGGGCAAGTAATATAAATGACCAGTGGAGATCAACCAGAGATCAAGCTATGATTCTGCTCCAGAAAGAATCCGAACTTCAGGAAATTGTGCAATTGGTAGGACCAGATGCATTACCTGATAGGGAAAGAATAACTTTAGAAACCTCCCGTATGATTAGGGAGGATTTCTTGCAGCAGAACGCATACCATGAAGTAGATACTTACTGTTCTTCTGCTAAACAATTTGAAATGCTCAAAACAATTATCATGTACCAGGATCACGCAACCGCTGCCCTGGAACGAGGTGCTCCTTCTGCAGATCTCATTAAACTTGCTGTTAAAGAGGACATTGGTCGTATGAAATATATACCTGAGAAAGAATTTGAAGCTGCAGTTAAGGGAATCCAAGATGAAATTGTCAAACAATGTGCTGAGGTGTAAAAATGAATGTAAACATTAAAACAAGGGAATACACCACAGTTACTGAAGTGGCCGGGCCTTTAATGATTGTTGAAGGTGTTGAAGGTGTTGCTTACAGTGAAATCGTGGAAATTGAAACACCATCTGGTGAACATAGAAGAGGTCAAGTTCTAGAAGTTAAAGAAGATCTGGCTGTAGTTCAGGTTTTTGAAGGTACCAGTGATCTTAATACTGCTACTACTAAAATCCGGTTTACTGGTGAGACTGCTAAAATTGGAGTTTCTTTAGATATGATGGGTCGTATTTTTGATGGGACTGGAAAACCAATAGATGGTGGACCAGAAATTATACCTGAAAAAGAACTGGATATCAATGGTAACCCTATGAATCCTTCTGCCAGAGAATTTCCTGCAGAATTCATTGAAACTGGTATATCAACCATTGACGCAATGAACACTCTGGTAAGAGGACAAAAATTACCTATCTTCTCGGGATCTGGGTTACCTCACAATCAACTGGCAGCTCAAATTGCTAGACAAGCTAAGGTTTTGGCTAAAGAATCTGAAGGTAGTGAATTTGCAGTAATATTCGCTGCGATGGGTATTACTCACGAAGAAGCTAACTATTTCATGAGGGATTTTGAACAAACTGGTGCACTGGAAAGAGTAACAGTATTCATGAATTTAGCAGATGATCCTGCTATTGAACGGATTATTACTCCACGTATGGCTTTAACCACTGCTGAATATCTGGCATTCGAACATGATATGCACGTACTGGTTATTTTAACTGATTTAACCAACTATTGTGAAGCCCTGAGAGAAATTTCAGCTGCACGTGAAGAAGTTCCTGGAAGAAGAGGATATCCTGGGTACATGTACACTGATTTAGCTAGTTTATACGAACGAGCTGGACGTATAGTGGGCAAAGAAGGTTCTATTACTCAGATGCCTATATTGGTTATGCCTCAGGATGATATTACTCACCCTATTCCTGATCTTACAGGATACATTACTGAAGGACAGATTGTACTTTCAAGAGAACTTCACAGAAAAGGTATTTACCCTCCGGTAGATGTACTTCCATCCTTATCTCGATTGATGAGTGGTGGTATTGGTGAAGGTCAGACTCGTGAAGATCATAGTGGGGTTTCTGATCAGCTATACTCTGCTTACGCAGAAGGCCGTGATCTAAGAGATTTAATGGCAGTTGTAGGGGAAGAAGCTCTAACTGAAAGGGATCAAAAATTCCTGAAATTCGCGGATGAATTTGAAAAACAATTTATCACTCAGACCAGGGATGAAGATAGGTCTATTCGAGAATCTCTGGACTTAGGATGGGCTCTTCTAAGTCTCTTGCCTCGCGCGGAACTTAAAAGGGTTCGGGAAGAACATATACCTAAATACCTTCCTAACAACGAATAAACCCTTTTCTATTTTTTAGAGGGATAAAATGGCACAAGAAATGATTGAAGGGATTAACCCAACTCGTATGGAGCTCCTTAAACTTAAACAGAGGGAGAAACTTGCTGTTAAAGGATATAGTCTTTTAAAAGAAAAGCGAAACGCTCTGATTATGGAGTTCTTTAACATACTAGAAAGGGTAAAAGGATCCCGTGAAAATGTGGAAGAAAAGCTTAAAGAAGCTTTTGAAGATTTAACTGCATCTCAGATTGTTATGGGTGATTTAGCTGTTAATAAAGCAGCCTTATCTGTTAAAGAATCTGTTGAAGTTGAAATTGATTCCAGAAGTATTATGGGGGTAGTGGTTCCTGTTGTGGGTTCTACTACATCTCCTGAGAGAACTGTTGTCGAGAGAGGATACAGCTTCGTAGATACCTCAGTTAAACTGGATGAAGCTGCTAAAAAGTTCGAAGAGTCCATTGCCCTCATCATTGAGCTGGGAGAAATAGAAAAAACTATTATCCTTCTGGCCAGTGAGATCGAGTCTACCAAACGACGTGTAAATGCACTGGAACATATTATTATTCCAAGGCTTGAAAACACAGTAAAATATATTGAAATGAGACTTGAAGAGATGGAAAGGGAAAACTTCGTGCGATTGAAAATGATTAAGAAATCCATGGAGATGGAGTAATGGTTAGAATACTAAACCGCTTAGGTGAAGTAAAAAAAGATATTAAAGAATATGAGGACGAACAGATTGATTTTAGAATAGGTAAAGTCACTGGAAATTTAAATGCTATTATTTCAGATGATGATACTGATTTAAAAGCAGGTGAATCCAAGCCTATAAAAATTAAGAAAATCCATATTCCTGCCAACCATATCTTTTTTATTTCAAGCTATGCATCTAATCGGCAGGGCCATACCCTAGCAGTAGGTGAAGAAACACCACTACCTATAAGCATGGACCGTCACGTTGACCATGCTATGTTTGTGGCTGCTGTGGATGGGGTTGTAAAAAAGAATGATCTTTTAGGAGTAATTATTCTTTTACCTGTAGAATTAACCCATCCCCCTGTTTAATCTCCTTTTTATTTTCTTTTTATGTTGTTATTGTATTAATTTTTCAGGGGTCTTTTATAGTATGTATTATTTCTAATTTTAATATAATAAAAAATAAGTAAAAATTAACTAAAAATATTTATTCATTATTTCCCAGAAGAGACTTCATTGATCCGTAAACTTCCACCATTACATCTTCTATCTGTACTATAACATCATCAATATTTGTTTTTATATCTTTATAATTTTCAATTTTACCTTTTCTATCAGATTCAAGCTTTTTCATGGCCTTAGCTCGCATCATGGAAGGTGATTTGTTTTTGTTTAGTAGTTTTTTTCTTTTGGATTTATTTACATTATCCCTACAAAATTCTTCCCTTATACCCGTCCTCATACTTAGATAATGAACTTCTGTGGAACGTATATCTTTATTGATTTGTTCCTTCATTTTTAGCATTATCTCTCTTTTTTCATGCAGTAACAAAAGAGTTTGCCTAGATTTAGCAATAGAAGACATTTCTATTTCAAAATCAATTAGATTGCTTATAATTTTTTGATATTCATCAGCATCCATATAAAATCCTCAATGATAACAATTAAATTCAAATATCCTATCAAAAATTAGATATGTTTTAATATAATTTCAAACATTTAATCACTTGAATCGCAATTTAATACCATATTATTAATTCGTAATTTTCGTCTATATGTAGGTTGAGGATATTAATATTATTTAAACAGTAATATTTCCTATGTTATGGGTCCGATTATAGGATCAGAAATATTAATAAAATATTTAATATATAATTATAAGAATATTAATTTAATAATTATTTTATCATTCCATTACTATTGAACACCAATTTATACATACCCCAAAAATAAAATTTTGTTTTAATAACATATAAAATTATTTAATCGAAAAAATTTAATATATTAGTATGTGTCCTAAGAGGGATAAATCTGATATAATGCTGAAAAAACAAATTTTTAACTTAAATAGACATATACCTCGAGAAAGGAGAAATCTTGAAGATTTATTGAGGGATGAGCGCCCCCATGTTGTAGGGGCCGATGGTAATAGGCATAGATTTAAAAGAAGTGAACTAGAACGTATTTCAAAAATAATTAAACCTGAAGAATACTATAAAATCAAATTGCCTATTTATATTGAAATAGAATCAAATACTTCAGGCGCGCGGATTTTGGGGAATCTAGAAATAGATATTGTCAATTCTATTTTAAAAAAAGACAATCAAGGGGATGAAGTTTTTATTTATAGGCCTGAAATACGAACTTTACGAAAAGAACTCCCTACTACCACACAGTACATGTTTTTAGTCAGGTAACTTTATTCATAATATTCATATACTCCTTACAATAACATTATTTCATAATAATGGTTAATTAAATCATTTCTATTAATATTAATGAATATTTATTATATTATTAAAATTAAATCTTAAAAATAGTTAATTTCATAAAAATACTTTAATGAGTTGATATATTGAGTAAAGACCCTATAAAAGAGTATCTTAAAGATCCTGATAAAAGAGCTAAATTATTTCTTTTAATAACTGGTGGAATGATTTTGTCTACTGTTCTTATTGTTATTGGTACAATAATATTCATTTTGATGTTACTGGGCATAATTTAAGATTCTGTTTTAAATACATTTTAATTATCAAATTAAATTAGATTTAACAACTGGTTTCGTCATATTATTAATTTTTTCAATCAGATTATTTACTTTAGACATTGCCTTGATTGGATTTTTACTACAACCAATAACCGTTGCCACGGGTTCGCCTTTTTCTATAATTACATTCTTCAGAGGGATATCATAAACTCCGGGGATTTTTAGTGTCCCAATTAAAGATTTTTCGGAGGCATATAGTATTTTTTTAACGCAGTATTTATCCGGAGGTGGTGGGCTTATTAATTCACCATTACATGCATTTACATGGGTTTGGATTAAATTTATACCTAAAGATGATTCGGTACATTCAAATGTTCCTTGGAAACGAGGGTTCACTTCTATAATATGAATTCCTTCAGGAGTTTGTATCATGTCTACGCCATTGCATCCTATTAAATCAAGTTCATCTATAACTAGTTCAGCAGTTTTTTTTATTAGGGCGTCATCACCGGGATATGGAGTTAAATTTCCATGATAAATAAAATTTTGACCATTATTTTTACTATTGGGTCCTTTAATCTGGGAGCTACTAATTAAAGATTTTGATTCTTTTGTGGTAGATATCACAGATGCACTAACTTCCTCTCCCTGTATATATTCCTGTAAAATAAATTTTTCTGGTATTAATAAATCTTTTAGAGCAGTTTCATTTAAATCTTTTAACCATTTAGAATTTAAAATATAAACTCCATAGCCTCCAGAACCATTAATAGGCTTTATCAAATATTTTTTATGGGAGTTTTGGGCTTGAATTTCCAAGGCCTCTACTATACTTGATAATAAAAATGTTTTTGGCATTCTAAATTTCTTTTTCAGAAATTTATATAATTTATATTTGTTTTCAACATTTTCCACATTTTTATTTCCTAAAACTTTGGATGAAGGGAACATCTGGGGCGAAATTCCAGTATATGGTATAATATAGTCCACATCATCTACCCACTCTGAACATAATTCTTTAAGTTCGATCTGGTTGTAAGATTCCTGCAAAGTACCGCAAGAATAATAAGGTTTTTGTTCTAACATACACTTTTTATAATGGTATGAATTAAAATCCGCGGTGCAAAAATAGCTCGCAGAATATACTTGGTAACCTAACGCATAAGCTGAATGGGCCAATGCGCGGGTATTTACTCCTGCAATAAGCATTTTATCCATAAAATAACCTTAAAATTATTTATATTTTCATTAAATTGATTAGGTGATTTATATTATAATGTTTACAGTATTTCTATAAGATATATTATAAATTTATCAGAAAATAATATTAAAAGTTTTAAATGGGAAAAATTAATTCAAATAATTTTATTTTATTCTGAATGACTATAATGTGATTGGAGATTATAAACAGACACTATATTAAAAAAAAAATATCAAAATAAATTAAATATATTTTAATTTAACTATCATTAAAAATTAGTTATAAAAAGAATAGTCCCGAGCGGAGTCGAACCGCCGTCGCCGGTTCCAAAGACCAGCAGGATTACCACTACCCCACGGGACTATACGGGTTTTTGGTAAAAAACTGCCTTTTAAAGAAGGCAATCTCAATGTTTAATAAACTTACTATTTATACTTATCTACTATGTAAACGAATAAATGAAATCTTCTCATAATAATTTATTAATGACGATAAATTAGCTTTTATATTTAATTATTAAAACAATTATAAAATTGTAATTTCAATTTAAATTCTTTTATTAACTAATTTGCCTTACTTACAATCAATTCTTAATGGGCTACCTTTTTTCGCATAATTTTTATCTCACTATCCTTCACACTATTATAAATAATAGTGGAATTAAAAGTTTATTAAAATTGAATTTACAGGAGATTTACAATGGACATGTTTTTCGCGGTAGGTGGTGCTGCACTGATAATTCTAAGTGCTCTTTTATTATATACAACCCGACAAATTCCAGAGAATAGGAGAAATACTGGATATCTAGCGGGCCTTTTTTGTTTAATTATTGGTTTTATTGCATTATTTATTGGATTTAGATGATAAAGTGAGCTAATAATTAATATTATATAAAAAGAAAAAAATGAGTAATAAATATAATTCTGTATATTAACTTAAAAATGGTTGATTTATAAAAAAGAGATATAGAAAATTTAATTTGAATAAATGAACCATTATTCTTTCTTTCCATCCTTTAAAATCATGGCTCTTTTTGTTAAATGAGCAGTTTGATCGGTTAATCCAACCATTTCATCTGGGATTTCATCAAGCTTTTCGCCGTATTTTAAGTTATCAGTAACTGTTTTTTGTTTTCGGATAAATGTTCCGGCGTAGACATCAAATCCAAAAGGTAGATGGGGTTCACTAATCTCTTTAACTTTATCTATCACTATTTCATCAGTTATTTCTATTAGTATACGTCCTGTTTTTATCTGTAAATCGATTTCTTGATCTTTAACTGTAATCACTTTTCTGTCTGGATGACCTAATTCTTGTGGAGGGAGACGTTCACCTTGTAAGACTATTCTTTGAACTCCTTCTATCTTATCGAGATCTCTTAATAAATTTTCAGTAGTATCAGCACTTAAAATTCGGTATGGGAAAATTTGTATATCCATTGATATCGCCCCTAATTTTTTAATTAATATTTCAATTATCTTTTAAAAATTTATCTATTAGATTAGATATGGGTGAATTGATTTATAAGTTATTCGAATGTATTACTTCTTTTTTGAAAAAATCTTAAAGGTCATATTAACAAAAATATTACTTAGAAATCATCAATTCTACTTTTCAAATGTGTCAGACACTTCTTTTAGTTTTTCTATAATGGGAATCAATTGTGGACACATTTCCTGGCACTGGCCACACGCATTACAAGCAGAAGCTCTTTGTTTTTCAGTTAAAAGAGATTGATATTGCATTTTAAGGCCATCGGGGTCATTAAACATGTAGGCATTGTTTAAAATATCAAAATTTTTAGGGATATCCAATCCTTCTGGACAGGGCATACAGTATCCGCATGAATTACAATCAATATATATTTTTTCTCGGTAACTCATTTTCACTTCTTTGATAATTTCTTTGTCATTTTTTGTCAAGGAATGAGGATGGCCATTTGTTGCATAACCAATATTTTCCTTTACTTCCTCCAGAGAAGACATACCACTTAAAACGATATCAACTTCTTCATAATCCCAAAGGTACTTTAAACCCCACTGGGCTGGTGTTTTAGGATCTTCAGCCCAATCCCAAATTTCTTGAACTTCATTAGGTATATTACGAGTTAAACAACCTCCTCGAAGAGGTTCCATAATGACAGTTCCAACCCCTTTACTTTTTGCGTATTTAAGACCTTCAACTCCTGCCTGATGATACTCATCCATATAATTAAGCTGAATTTGACAGATATCCCATTCATAATCGTCGATAATTTCAAAAAATAGCTCAATTTCACCATGGAATGAAAAGCCTACGTATTTTACTTTTTTTTCTTCAACTATTTTGTCTAAGAATTCCAACACATTATTATTTATTAAATTTTCCCAATAATCTGGCTTTAAAGAATGTAAGAGGTAAAAATCAATCGTTTCCATCTTTAAATCTTTTAATTGTTTTTCTAAGTAGTAATACATATCTTCTTGGTTGTTTATTAACCAGCTGGGCATTTTTGACGTTATAGATGTGTCTTTTTTGTACTTAGGATTATCTTCAAAGAATCTTCCCAAAAATTTCTCACTTTCTCCATGGTGATATGGGTAAGCAGTATCAATGTAGTTTATTCCATTATCCAAAGCATATTTGAGCATTTCAGTGGTTTTTTTTTGATCAATTTTTTCGGGAACATCATTTATAACTGGCAAGCGCATGGCACCCATTCCCAGAATGGAAACATTTTTGCCCGTTTTACCTAATTCGCGATAAAGCATTTTTTAACCCCTGCAAATTTTCTATATATTTCGTAATAATTATAGATTATTAATGGTCCAATATTTATCTAAAATGTTTATTTAAATCCCTATAAACAATTTAAACGATTTAATTAGTTAGATTAATATTTAAAAATAAAAAACTATTTTAATTTTGAATAAAGTAAACAAAAATCTCTCCATTGGCAATATCCACATATTTCACTTAACTGAGAAAAACTGATATTTTTAATTTTATCTACAATTTCACGATAAGGATAAGTCTGCCCACATTCCAGACCTATAATTTGCAGGGTCATATTATCCATTAATTTTATTCTTTTTTCGGAATTATCTGACTCAAAACAAACATTTTCTTTCAGATGTGGACAATAGGAGCATATGGAATCGGGTTCATCTATTACCTTCACTATAGATGTTTTATTATCCAGAATTTTAATTATATAATCCATGTTCTTTAAAAATTCGGCACTGTAACCTTTACCCTGAAATCCCTGAATACAAAGGAGATGATGGGCTCTGATAAGAATATTATCAGAATAATCTCCATATTTGGGATTTTTTAAGATCTTAATTCTCCTCAAAGGATTCTTTTGGCATAACCGCCTTGGTAAATACAGAAGCTCCTGCAATTTTTATAAAATCGCCCACAATAAAAGGAATAAGCCCCATGACCATTAATTCGAATATTCCGGGGAATTTACCTGTGCTTTGTGCTAGGAACAATCCAAGGACAGTTAATCCGGGAACATAAATTAAAATAAAGCTGGCAAACATCATAAGTCCAAACATATGAGTGAATTTCCTGGCTTTGATATATTTATCTGCAAAATGCCCAAGGAAAAGTGCAGCCATTATGAATCCTATTAGGTATCCTCCGGTAGAACCAAAAACCATTTCATAGCCTCCAGTCATTCCTGCAAACCAAGGTACACCTATTAAACCCACTAACACATATATAATCTGACTCAACCCACCCCAATGTCTTCCCAGCACTATTCCTGCAATTAAAACTGCGAAGGTTTGGGCAGTAATTGGTACGGGGGTCCATGGTAGTGGAATTACAATTTGAGCAAATATTCCAGTTATGCATGCCATAAAAAAGGCCAGCACGGTTTTGTAGGCCATTGATTGATGACTTCTCCATTTAAAAAAGTCAAAACGTTTTTGATAATATTTATTTAGGTTCACGTTCAATTCTAATCCTCCAAACGTTTATTACTTAATATCAAGATAAATTCTTTAATTCATGTTAATACCAATAATTTTATTGATTAATGATATTTTAATAATATATTTAAATTTTTAAAATAGGAAATTGTTTTCCTTAGATATTTAGGTCTCAATATTATAAAAAGTTTTTTTAAAAATATTTTTTAATAAAAAAAAAATGATTAATTAGGAACATTATTTTTAATTTTTAATTATTTTTAATTCCAAAAAATTAATTAATTTCCTAGTTTATTAACGCGATCTACATATTTTTCAATTTTAAATTTACGTTTTAAACCTTTATCGTTCATGTAACGAACCTTTCCAAATATTTTTCTTTCTTTCCAAGCCCTATCATGTTTTCCAAAACACCAAGCCACCCCAGTATACCCATTGGGGTCTCGGCCGTCAATTTCATATTTATCATTTAAATAAATTGCAATATCATAGGCGCTTCGGGGATCATCAGTCCACTCAAGAATCTTTTTACCCCAATACATACGCATGTATCCGTGCATTTTTCCAGTGATAACCATTTCCTTTTGAGCTGCGTTCCAGTAGGGATCATGAGTTCTTGCATTTTCCAGTTCTTCAATGGTGTAATTATATTGGCGGGAGTCATTACGGTGCTCCAAGAGTGTTTTTTTAGCCCAATCTGGCAAACATTCAAATCGATTATAATTATGGTTGTAATGGCTCAGATTCATGCTTAATTCTCTTCTTATAATTAATTCTTCCAAAAAAGCTTCTTTTCCAGGACTTTTAGTTTTTGAAACTTCCAAGGCCATATAAAGTGGAGAAATTTGACCAAAATGTAGGTATGGGCTCATATTAGATAGGTAGTCTTCGGATGGGTCATTTCTGAGTTCTGCAAATTTTTCTAGCTTATTATCGATAAAAGAGTGGAATAACTTTAAAGCATTGCTAGTTCCACCTTCATATGCTCCGGGGTGGACTATTTCATTTAATTTTAATTTTTCCAGGGATTTAGATATATTATTAAGATTAAAAGTCATATCTTCTGGGCTATTTATATAATTCACATCAAGATCTTTAAAACTAAATTCAAGAGAACTTATATCTACCCTATTTTCTTTTAGAGGAACCATAAAAAATTCCAGCACTTTTTGAATTTTTCGTCGAATAGTTCCCGCAGAATAATCTTCTTTGGAGGATGCACTTTCGACTGGTACAACTACATTTGTTTCTACTTGAATTAAAGGACATTTCAACATTTTAACGGCTTTTTCACGCCATTCCCGCTGTATATTTAAATAACCCATGTCTGTTACAGTTAAAATCGCATTTTCAGATAATTCAACAGCTCCTTTCACAGGATCTTTTTGTAATATGATTGTTTTAATTCCTTTTTTTTCCAGATTTTCCATAGTTTCCTTCAGACCTTCCAGTAAAAACTGGTAATGTCGTGAATTGGAATTAGGAAAATGTTTAGCAATACCAAAATAAGCAATCAGTGGTTTTTTAAGGCTATTGGCCTTTAAAATTGCATACTCCAACGCATGATTATAATGGCTTCGGGGAGAGGCCTGAATCCAGTATAGAACATAATTTCCATCATTCATAGTTTTTAAATTTAAATTTTTAACGCGATCTTCTTGAATCAATTTAACCTCCCCGATCTTATTTGTACTATCATTACTAACTATTCACCGACTAATAGTGGTAACTGGCATCAAATCTGAAGGATAAGGATGAAAAAATGTTTGATTAGCTAAATAATCCTCTTCAAATCGAATAACCCATGATTTTAACAGGTTAAGACATACTAAAAGTGGCATAATTCCATTTCTGTACTTTTCAATAGCATCTAAGAAAAATACTTTCTCTTGATGATTTAATTTATCTGAAAAATAGCCAAAGGCATGCATGAGCATATTAATATTGGATGGTGCTTCAGGAGGGTCGCTGAGGACCTGAGCCAGTAATTTATTGTAATTACTGAATAAATAATCTTTAGAATACTCTTTTTGGTTACCAATCAAATTTCCCATTTCTCGCATTAACTTCTGGTTATATGCCATCAGTAAAAATTTGTTCTGGGAGTGGAAATCAATTAATTCTTTTATTTTAAGTCTTTTTTTCAAGTTTCTAAAGTCTGCTAATGTGTAAATTGATGTAAGAAAATCTTCTCTTATCTGTAAATTCCTCAATCTGCCTTCATCCTCTACTGGCGTAAAAGGGCAATTTTTAAAAACTGAGCTGGCAAAAAGACCTTTTCCATCATTTTTTGGCCGGGAATTTTCGGGGTAGGGGTAAATTCTTACAGCCTTAACTCCACATGAAGGAGATTTATTTTTTAGAATAAATCCATCAACATCACTTAAAGATTTTAAAAAAGATTTTGAAAAATTTTCCATATCTGAAGTTAAATTTTTATCGGTTGAAGGCTGTATGAGGTTAACCTTTCCATCTATTTCAACCAATCTTATGGGGTCACGAGGTATTCCCAAATGTATTTCCACCTCGGGGCATACTGGAATAAAGTCTACATTTTCTTTGAGTTTTTTTACAAAGTCACTGGAAATAATCTGACCATTATATCGACATGATTCAAATTCAATACATTTACTAATCACTAAACGTGGATTATGGTATTCTCTCAAAAAAACACCTTCTATATTTTATATACTATAAAATAACTATTATCATGTAATATTGGGTATACAAAGTATTTATTTTTAGTTAATTTTATCTTGAATATTACTATAAAAGTAATAATAAATATATAAAACAATTTAATAAGAAAAAGGATTTAGGATTATTAACTACATGATTAATTACGCAAATCATCTTAATTATTACTTATTCTATAATGAAACATAATTAGATAACCTATTTAAATTAGAATGGACATATTTTTTTCAAACTATGAAAACTTATAATATCCTAATACTGGAGGATGTTCCATTTGATGTGGAGTTAATGGAACGGGAAATAAAAAAATCTGGTATTGAATATTCTTCCAGAACCGTGGAAATTGAAGAAGATTTCATAAAAGAAATAAATGAATTCAAACCTGATTTGATTTTAGCTGATCATTCTTTACCACATTTTGATGGTTTATCTGCATTGGAAATTGCCAAGTTAAAATGTCCAGAAGTCCCATTTATTTTTGTAAGTGGGACTATTGGTGAAGAATTTGCTGTGGATGCCCTTAAGAAAGGGGCTAAGGATTATGTTCTAAAAAGTAATCTTTCTAAAATAGTTCCTGCAATTCAAAGAGCTTTAGAAGAGGTTAAAGAACAGCAAAAACGTAAAAAAGCTGAACAAGCTCTTATTAAAAGTCATTGGCAGTTGATGGAGGCCCAAAAAATCGGCCACTTTGGTAGTTGGGAATGGAATATTCATTCAGATACCATGGATTGTTCTGATGAATTTTATAGAATTTCCGGCATTGTAAAAGAAAATTTCACCAACAATTATCAATCTTTTATAAGCAGAATTCATCCGGATGATGTAGAAACAGTTTCAGAATATACTAACTCCACTTTGGAAAATTTAAAACCATTTTCTGCAGAATATAGGATAATTCGCCCCAACGGTGATATTAGGTTTGTATCTTCCCATGGAAAAGTAATTACTGGAGATAATGGTGAAGTTTCTCGTATTATTGGTACAGAACAAGATGTAACTAGTAGTAAAATTGCTGAAGATAAATTAAAACAATCCCTTAAAGAAAAAGAGATGCTTCTTCAGGAAATTCATCACAGGGTGAAAAATAACTTACAAGTTATTTCCAGTTTACTAAGGCTACAATCTTATCATATTACTGATCCAGAAGCTTTAGAAATATTTAGAGAAAGTCAAAACAGAGTTAGCTCCATATCACTGGTTCATGAAAAGTTATATCAATCTCATGATACTGGATGCATCGACTTTGCAGATTACCTTAAAAGCTTAACAGAAGACTTGTTTCAGTTTTTCCCTAACACAAATTCAAGTAAAATTAATTTAAAGCTGGAACTGGAATATGTTAAACTTAATATTGAAACTGCAATCTCATGTGGCCTTATTGTAAATGAATTACTTACTAATTCTCTTAAACATGCTTTTACTTCCGTAGAATCGGGAGAAATTTATGTAGGCCTTATTAAGGATAAAAATAATAAAATATTATTGACTGTGGCAGATGATGGTCAAGGATTACCTTCTCAATTTAATTTGGATGAAATAGATTCTTTTGGACTTGAACTTGTCCAACATCTCAGCAAACGTATTAATGGGAATATAAGCATTGATAGATCAAATGGAACCAGTTTTAAAATTAGCTTCCAAGAATTGAATTATAAGGGAAGAATAACAAATGGCGAATGAGAAAATAATAATTGTTGAGGACGAAGAACTTGTTGCCCAAGACATAAAATTGATTTTGGAAAACTTGGGGTATAATGTTCCTGCCATAACTCCCTCTGGAGAGGAAGCACTTCAAAAAATTGAAAAATATTCTCCGGATTCTGTTTTAATGGATATAATGTTGGAAGGAGATATGGATGGAATTGAAACTGCGCAGATGATTTTAGATTTATATGATATTCCAGTGGTTTATCTTACAGCATACAGTAATGAGGAAATATTAAACAGGGCTAAAATGACAGAACCTTATGGTTATGTCCTTAAACCATTTAAAGAAAGAGATCTTCAAATTAATATTGAAATGGCCATATATAAGCACGAAGCTAGAAAAAGTAGGCATCAACTTTTGCAGCAGAAGGCGGTTAATAAATATCTTAAAAAGACCTTAGAAGAAAAAGAAACTTTGATGCGTGAAATTCATCATAGGGTAAACAACAACCTTCAAATTATAATTAGCTTGCTTTCTCTCCAATCTAAATATATTGAAGACGAAATGTTTAATGATTTTCTTAAGGATTATGTTAATCAGCTAAAATCAATGTCTATGATACACGAAAAGGTTTACCAGTCGAAGGATCTTTCCAGTATTAATTTTAATCATTATCTCTATAGCTTGGCTTCTCAATTATCCAGTTCCTATAAAAAAGATCCAGATATTGATATTATCATTAATTCTGAGAATGTTTTTCTTAATGTAGAAACCGCCATTCCATGTGGCCTTATTATAAATGAAATTCTCACTAACTCTCTTAAACATGCTTTTGTAGGTGTTAATCCTAGTTCTGATAAGCGTAAAATTATAGTAGAATTTTATTCTGATGATAATGCTTGTTTCGAACTTTTCATTAGTGATAATGGTGTTGGAATACCTGAAGACGTGCATTTTCCTTTTAATGGTTCATTTGGATTTAAAATGATTAATACTTTGATTAATCAACTTGGCGGAACTGTTGACTTTGTTGGAAATAATGGTACTTCATTTAGAATACAATTTGAAGAATTAAGATATTTAGAACGGGTTAGAAATCATTAATTATATATTTATGATTAATAAATTTCCATTAATGTAACTTTGCCCGATCATAAACATTTCTAAGTGTTTGCATATCAACACTGGTGTAAATTTGAGTGGTTGATAAATTGGAATGTCCTAGTAATTGCTGAATGGCCCGGATATCCACCCCATTTTTTAAAAGGTGGGTAGCAAATGAGTGGCGAAGAATGTGCGGTGTTACCTTCTTTTTTATTCCAGCCATACTTGCATACTTTTTTATCATCATCTGAATGTATCTGGGAGTAATAGGGCTTCCAAAACGATTTAAAAACATATAATCTCCCTGATGAAATCTCACCTTCAGATAATTCTCAATCAAAAATCTTGTTTCTTCATCAAAAAGAACAATACGATCTTTTTCACCTTTCCCTCTAATTCTAAGAGTTCTATCGTCCAGATCTACGTCATCAATTTTTAATGAAACCAACTCTGATACTCTTAATCCGGAAGAGTAAAGCAATGCAAGAATAACCTTGTTTCTTAGCTTATTACTGGTCTGTAATTCTGAATCTCCTTTTAATGGATTGTCACAGTTTACCGCATTAATTAAATTAATTACTTCTGTTTCATTAAGGGATTTAGGCAAAGATTTGGTTCTTTTAGGTGTTTTAACATCCTTTAAAATATCAATATTACTAAATTCAAGAAATTTTTTTAGAACCACTGTTACTAAGTAAATGTAATTTTGGGAGACGTTTTTTTCCCGTTTAAGATATTGTATGTATCTTTTAAATGATCTTAAAACTCTCCTATCGTCATAAAGATCTTTTTCAGATAATAAAAATCTGTAAAAATTATTTACAATAGATTTATAAGTTTTAATGGTATTACGGGAGTAATTCCTAATTTCAAGTTCTATAAGATACTCTTCAATCATATCTGGAAAATCAAAAACTTCTAGAACTGTTTTTCGTTTGCCATCCTCTGATTGAGCTGGAAAGTTCCCATTAGGATTTCCAGAATCGATAGGTGATGTTCTTTCATTTTGGGGTGAATAATGGCTCATTATATCAGAATTTTTATTTTAGTATAATATTCCATAATATCTATAAATACACTATTTAAAACTACATCTATAGATTAAAAATTATATCTAATATTCTTTTAGAATATTCGGCTGTTTAAATATATTATAAGAATATTGTAGTTAAAAAAGTCTTGTATATTTTCTTAAATAAATTTTTTATTAAAACATCACATATAACTTCGGTCAATGTGTTCATTTTGATATTTGGGATGAGCTTCAAATGATCTTCCCGTGATATTTAAATCTTTTTGCAGAGCATTTTCAAGGGTTTGATACCTATTAATAATCTGGTCTTCAATGGAAATGGCTTTTTTAGTGGCTATTTTCATATGATTGCTAGTTATATATTCACTATTTTCCATTACTGCCATATCTCCGGCCATTCTAATTACACCACCTAAATCTCTTAATCGAAGTGTGTAAGCATCATTTTGATCATCAATTCTTGCTCTTTTTTTAGCTTCTTTAATAAGGATTTCTATAGCGCCAATAGTAGCATGAGGAATTTTATTGTCGATTTTAATCTCCTGGGCCACAAATTGGGCTAATTTAGCTTTATTTTCTTTATTAATTGGCATGGTGGTGTTCATGAGGATTTCATATCCTTCACCTTGTATTCGTGATCTTAATGGAGGTAAAATATATTTCAAATCGGTTATATTACAAGCACCCACAAAAATAAAATCACAGGGAACGTTTTCTACTCTAACAGAACTCCCTGCACTTTGAGGATTTCGCCCCACAATGGGGAATATTTTGTCCTGCATGGCACTGAGAATGAATCTCTGTAAATGAGCTATATGGACCACTTCATCAATAAATAAAACACCTTCATGTGCTTCATGAATTGCTCCAGAAACCACACGTTCGTAAGGCTGGGTACCCAGATCGGGGTGTCCTCCGTAAGGGTCGTGTCTCACATCTCCTAAGAGTTCTGTTTCACTGGCACCGGTGGCTTGAACAAAAAATTTTCGTTTAAGGGGCACTATAATGTGCATTGGGTTTTCTTCTACCAGTTCTCTCCTTTTCTCCAGCGCTTTCTGATCAAGAACTTTTATTAAGTCATTTCCAAATCTTTCGTATATAACTACCTCTTCAACACCTTCTTTAATTCTGGTGGTCGTTACTCTATTTTGGGGAATATTTACAGATTCAGATCCCATTTCCAGCATTCCTAATAAATCTCCCAGATGCTTGCGCCGAGCACTTAAATGTGAAAATTTGTCTCCACCACAATCTGGACATATGCTTTCATAGGCACCATTATAATTTCCACAGTGCACACACTTGAACCCTAATCTTTCACAAACAGTATCTGGAATATCTTGAGGTTTTAATAATTGACCTTCTGCTTTTTCAAGATTTTTAAGATCGTTATCAATTTCTTTAAAATTTTTAATCTCAATAAATGGCCGTTCTGGTCGTTCTGGATTGTGAACAGTACTTATTTGTTCTTTTGGTTTTTTTAAATGAAAAGAAATAGCTTGTGCAATAAGTGATTTCCCAATTCCGGGAGGCCCTACCAGTAAAAGATTCCTTCTTTGTTTGGCGGCAATTTTAACTAAATGAATAATTTCTTTGTGTCCGACAACTCTTTCCAGAGGATCGTTGGGAATATAAATATCCTCTGTAGTTTCACAATTTTCCAACCCATTGATGTTTATGTACATATTATGCCTTCTTTTTTGCATTTAGTACAATTTTTTAATAATTTTTATAAATTTAGTGTTTATTTAGAATATTTTTAGGGTTTTTATATTAAATATTTTAGTAATTTTTATAAAAAAAAATAAATATTGGAAGAGTAATCTTCCATTTTTAGAAAGTGAAGCTCGTTAATGGTTTAAATTAAGTTTAACTTATTTAACGAGTTATTAATTTCACTTTTTCAGGCCTTTTTACAATTTCGCCTGATCGAATAGCAACTATGTGTTTGATTCCTTTATCATTGGCTATATCTAAAAGCCTCTGACTCACCACACCATCGAAAACAACGGCATACGGGTGATTATTTATTCTTTTAAGTTCATCGTAGAGGTTTTCTACTTTAACTTCTTTTAATATATTTAAAGCATCATCAAGTATCTCTGCATTCCCAGAACCTTCCAGTTCTGTTAAGATATTTTTGAGAACTACCATTTTGTCTTCGCTTTTAGGTTCTACTTTGATGCCTAAATCATGGAACATCTGTTCTATAGGCACTTTATCTCTAAGAGCAACCATAATTTCGTCCTTACCCAGATCTTCTACTTCTTTTCCTCTAGGGGCTTGGGTAACATAATCAATTTCTCCTACTTGTAGGAGTTCTTTTAATATCAGTTCTCCTCCTCTGTCCCCATCAACAAAAGCAGTCACGGTTTTCTTACGGGTTAACTCAGCCACGGTTTTAGGAACACTTACTCCCTCTACCGCGATGGCATTTTTGATCCCGTGTTTTAAAAGATTTAAAACATCAGATCTGCCTTCTACCACTAGAATTGCATCTGAAGTATGAACATTTGGTCCTGCAGGAAGTTTTTCGTCTCCGAAATCGGTTATTTCATGGATACGCATGGCTTCTTTAACTTCTTCAATCATTTTAAGACTTTCTGGAGTTACTTCATCCATCATTCCGGCGTAAATTTCTTTTGCCCGGTCCACTACTTTTTTCCTTTTTACGGCACGCACATCTTCTACTTTAGAAACTTGAATATATGCTTCGCAGGGCCCCACTCGATTTATGGTTTCCAAGGATGCCGCTAGTATAGCGGTCTCTACACGATCCAAACTGGAGGGTATTACTATATCTCCTTTTGATCTCCCTCCTCTGGAGTTAATATTAACTTTTATTCGACCTATTCTCCCTGTTTTCTGGAGTTCTCTGAGATCAAGATCGTTACTTAAAAGCCCTTCGGTTTGGCCAAATATGGCACCAACCACATCTGGCTTTTCCACGATTCCGTTAGCATTAATTTGAGCGTGAATGAGATACTTTGTTGTACTTATTTCTTCTTTTCCCATGTTAAGCCTCCCTAATAAATTAGATACTTTCAGGGATAATTTCAGTTATCAGTAATTGATGATCTGTAAAGTTTGATACTAACATTACAGATGGATAACAGTGATCACCAACAGCATCCATAAGGATAAACGTCAATTTTGAGTTTATTTATATGTTTAGGAAGACTCTCTATGTCTTTGATGTATTTACGGGTCATTCCCATGATTCTACGTCTTATTTTCATTTCTGGGTATGATCCTAAACTTTGAATATCATTTGATAATTTTTTAGCCAACTGATTTCCCTTTTTATCAAAATCGGTAAGAATAATTACATTTGGTGATGATTTTGCTGCTATTTCAGCAATTTCAAAGAGATTTAGGGGAGATCCGGAAACTTTTATGAAAAAACCTTTAATTCCAAGTTCTCTAAGGGCTTTTTCGTCCTTTTTACCCTCTATTAAAATTGGTACTCCTTTTTCACCATAATATTTAAGTTCTTCGAGTTCTTCATTTAAACGTAATAATCTCCTTAAACTCATATTAAGTTAATTCCTTTTGATGACTGTAATTAGTATCCATCAAATTATATGCTTATACTCATATATAAAATTGTATATCTATGAATCAATGTTAAAAAAAGATTTTACGTTCTATTTGCTCTGAAAATGCTGTTATATTCTTTATTAATATAATTTGAATTCTAAAGTGTGTTATATTCTTTTTAAGATTTTTGTAATGAAAGTTATGATAAAAATAAGTTTATTATCATATTTTTTTAGGAAATGTATATTCTATTTTGCAGGGGATTTAAAAAATATTTAATAATATGCAAAATTAATTAATTTACTTAATAATAAATAATTAAATATATTCTATAACAAATAGAATTAAATCTAAAAACACTTTTAAATTGTAAATATGTATTAAATAAGGGAATAGTAATTTTTTGAATAATACATCTTTAAAATATATTTAAAATAGATTAAGCGTGAAATTAATATCATTTAACATAATTAATTATATGGAGGAACTTTAAGTGGCAAAAGGCCTGATTAGAATAGTTTTAGACATATTGAAACCGCATGATCCTATTATACCCTATTATGCTAAGTATTTAAGTGAAATAACTGGTGTAGAGGGTGTAAATATTACTTTGATGGAAATTGACAAGGAAACCGAGAATATAAAGGTAACTATTCAAGGTAATGATCTTAATTTTGAAGAAATTTCCAATGCCATTGAGGAGTATGGTGGATCCATCCATAGTGTAGATGAAGTAGTAGCGGGTAAAACAATGGTGGAAGAGGTTACTACACCTCAGGACTGATCTTAAAATGGTTGATGAAGATAAAAAATCCTTTAAAATTTCCCCAGATTCTTTATTAAAGAAATTTGTCTGGAAAAAAAAAGTTATATCTGGGGATGAAGTTGACACACAAACTGAATTAAATCAGATTATAATAGATGAATCAAAAAAAAATAAAATCAAAGATGCTAAATTAACTTTTGATAAATTTAAAGAGGAATATGGAAATTTTGAAGAATTTTTAAATCAAATTAAACTAATTGATACTGATCTTTCGGCTAATGATTTGAATAAGATTCTTGATCTTGTTTCCACTCCTCAATTATCAGATGCCATGCAAAAAATCACGGGTTATAATGGAGTTATACCTTTTTTAAAACCAGTTAATAATAAAAAATTAATGGGGAAAGTTTTTACTGCCAAAACCCACGAATTGGACTGGGGAACTTCTGTAAAAGCTATTGAAATGGCTCAAAAAGGCCAAATATTGTTTATTCTTTCTGAAGGATACCAAAATGCAGTTTGGGGAGAATTAACATCTAAAAGTGCTCAAATGAAAGGTATACGTGGAACAATTATTTATGGCGCTTGCCGAGACGCTGGCTCCATTAAAAAGATGGATTATCCTGTATTTTCTAAAAATATTGTTCCTAATGCTGGAAAACCTATTTTAGAAGGAAAATTCAACATAAAACTTGTCTTTGAAGGATTTGAGATTAATCCTGGAGATTATGTATTGGGAGATGATTGTGGTGTTGTTCTAATCCCTCAAAATGTTTTTGAAGATGTTATAAAATCTTTATGGGAAATCAAAAACAACGAAATGAACATTATTATCAGCATATTGGAGGGGAAACATCTTCTTCAAATAATTGGGCTAAATAAATGATGTTGTCCATTTCTTGTCAATTTTGATTTTTAAATTATTCTTGCAATGTAAAAATTACTAGGTGTTTTAATGTCTTCTAATGAAAACGAGATTGAAAAAGTTGATGTTCTTGAGTTTATTAAAGAACATAAAAAACAAATAATCATTTCTTTTATCGCTGCAGCGATACTTGTTTTTGCATTAACTGTTGTTGTTGGTTTAGAAGACGTTTTATTGGTTCTTGAGCGAACTAATTTGTGGCTTTTTGCTTTTAGTTTTGTACTAGAAGCAGGTATAATGTTGTTATGGACTTTAAGGTGGAAGATGATACTTGACCTAATTGATGAATCTCCCCGTTTTAGTAGTTTATTTGTCATGCTTTTTGCCAGCTTATTTGGGAATAATGTAACTCCTGGTGCTGCCGGCGGAGAACCATTAAGGGCATATCTTCTCAGAGAGGTTAAAGGAACTCCTTTTGAAATTGGATTTGCTTCATCCACGGTGGACAGGGTATTTGAATTTTTACCTTTTATTGCTATATCTATTCTTTCAGCTATTCTTATTTTAACTTGGGACTTATCTATTTTCACTAGAATTTTTATAACGGTCTTGATAGTTTTGTGTATAATTTTTTTCAGCTTGATAATTTACGCAGGCATTAATAAGGAAATTGCCCAAAGGATTATTTTATCTCTGGCAAGATCTGTATTTCCTTTTTTTTTGAAAATAACTCGCAGAAAGATCAATTTTTCAGATATACGTGAAAAATTAATATTTTACATAAATCGCTTCAATTTAGGTTTTTCTACTGCATTAAAGGATAGAAAAGTACTCATATACGGGGTTTTTCTTTCATTTGGTATGTGGGGTTTGGATATGGTACGCTTATATGTTTGTTTTTGGGCTGTTGGAATTCAACCCCCTATTCTCCCATTGGTCATTATTTATACTGTTGGAATTTTAATTTCTCTTCTTCCACTTCTCCCGGGTTCTTTGGGAATTCGAGAAGCTACTCTGGTGGGTCTTTTTGCCGTAGCAGGAATTTCTGCTGACTATGTTATGGCTGCCAGTATTATTGATCGAGTGGCAAGTTATATTGTTCCTACTATTATTGGTGCTTTTGCTGCTTTTTATTATGGAAAAATCATTATAAGCGAAAATAAGTCTAAATCTGCTAAATAAGTAATTGCTTTAGAAAGCTATTTATAGTGCTTTATTTTGTATTATATTTGATTCGGAGTTTATTAATTGTTATTGCTTATTAAATAAGTCACCAAAAGGTATTTAAAGGGAAAATTACTTTTAATATCAATATCTTTATTATATAGTTTTATCGAAACATTTATATATGGCATCAGGAGAATAATTAAATATAAATAATATATATAAAATTTTCGGTTTTAATTATGAAGATTTTGGGAACTATTTCGCATATCTCCAACAAGGGAAACATTATTGCAAGATCAAGCAGCACGCCTGCTCTTGGATTGACTGTTTTTACTGAAGATAAAAATAAAATTGGCAAAGTACACGATGTTTTTGGTCCTACTAAAGAACCATATATTACTATAAAGCCATTTCGTTCTAGAGATTCTAAGAAACAAATTGATATCAACCGCGTTGGAGCAGTTTTGTATATTTCATCAAAACCTGTGAAAAAATGGGGGCGTAAAAAACGAAAGAAAAAATGAAAAGTGATGTTTCTGAAGTTGAAAAGGAAACAAAATGCCCAGAATGTGGCTCTGAAGATCTAATTGGGGATTACGAAAGAGCTGAAATAGTTTGTGGTGGATGTGGTCTTGTTATCGATGATAACTTAGTAGACATGGGTCCGGAATGGAGGGCATTTGACCATGAACAAAGAGATAAACGTACCAGGGTAGGAGCACCAATAACTTATACTATCCACGATAAAGGTCTATCGACCATGATTGACTGGAGAAATAAAGATATTTATGGTAGAGATATCCCTGCCAGAAACCGTGCACAATGGTATCGTTTAAGAAAATGGCAAAGAAAAATTAGAATTTCTGGTGCAACAGAAAGAAACCTTGCATTTGCCTTAAGTGAACTCGACAGGGATTCTTCCAGATTAGGATTACCTAGAAGTGTAAGAGAAGCAGCATCAGTAGTTTATAGAAGTGCTGTGGAAAATAAACTAATTAGGGGAAGAAGTATTGAGGGCGTAGTTGCGGCATCATTATATGCTGCTTGCAGGCGTTGTAATGTGCCTAGAACCTTAGATGAGATAGCTGAAGTCTCTAGGGTTAGTAAAAAAGAAGTAGGTAGAACTTACAGGTTCCTTACGAGGGAATTAAATATTAAACTTCCTCCGACTTCTCCTGTAGATTATGTTCCTAGATTTGCCAGTGAACTGGGATTATCTGGTGAAGTACAATCTAAGGCTATTGAAATAATTGAAAAAGCAATGGAAAAGGGACTTACCTCAGGTAGGGGTCCTACTGGTGTAGCTGCAGCTGCTTTATACATTGCATCTGTTTTGCTGGGTGAACGAAAAACTCAAAGAGATGTGGCAGATATTGCGGGCGTTACCGAAGTAACAATACGTAATCGGTATAAAGAGCTAACTGAACAGCTTGATATGGGTGTAACATTATAATTTAATTATAATTCGCACCTAATATTTTTTTTATTTTAATATGCTACTTACTTATCAATCTGAATTATTTAAAAAATAATTAATATTAATGATTATTAGCTCATTTAAATAAATAATAAATTAGTTATTGTAATATTAAATCTTATTTTGAATACTTTTCAATAGAATCTATCAATTCTAATATAACCTCTTGACTGTTTCCACCATTGTAATCTTCCAGATTTTCCTGATATTTTGAGAGATTATTCAGAAATTTTTTCAGGTTATCGTTATTTATTTCTTCATGGAATTCACCATAACCCAATTTTTCTAGATATATTGCATTTAATATCTGTTCAAACTGACCTTTGACTGGAATACTGAAAACTGGTTTTTTTAAATATAGAGCTTCGCTTATTAATGTAAAACCACCGTTAGTAATCACAGCCCGAGAATTTTGTATATCTTCAAAGAATTCGCTTTCATTAAATGGTTTGAACTCTAAATTTCCATCCTTTTTATCCAGATCAAATCCATATATCACAAATTTTTCACCAAAACTTTTCAAGGTTTTTAGCAACTTTTCATTGGATTTACTGGTTTGATAAACTAGAATATGGCCGCCATACTCTCCCTTGAGGCCCATAATCTCTTTTCTAAGAACCGGAGGATAAATAATGGTCTTTTCAGGATTTTTTATTTCAGGACAGAAATAACTTATAATAATGTATCTCTCAGGTCTAACAATAAATGATCTTACAACCCCTTCTGCTTTTAATTTCTCTGCCCTATATTTATCAGGATATTCTATATTACAACGGGTAATTACGTGCATATTATCAATGCTGATAAGGGGAATTCTTAGTAAATTACTTAAGAGACTTGCGTAAAACTCAAAATCAGAAACAATAATTTGGGGTTTAAAATCCCTGGCAATTTTGTATAAAAGCTTTAAATTACTGTTTAAATCTCTAGGAAGTGTTTTCATGGCTTTAACAAAAGTTTTCCTGTTTTTAACTGCATTATTCTCATAAACAGTATTAAATCCATGGATTTCATGCACATTATCAAATTTTTGAGAAAGATATTTATATGCCCGGTCACTGGCAAAAATAAGGATATCATACTTTTTAATCAACTCTTCAAGTATTACCGCACTCCTCATGGCGTGGCCCAGCCCTTCACCACAAACTGAGTAAATAACTCTTTTTTTCTGATTAATGATTACATTATTTTCATTCTCTATTTCATCATAAATATCTAAAGAGGATGATGATTTATTTAAATAGGGCTTCGATCTTTTTAAATCGATAGAAGAACTATTATTCTCTCTTAAATCATCATCTTTTAAAGATTCGTCTTCATCATAACCAAATGTGTAGTTCAATTCATCTGCTGAAATTTTTTTCCCCATGAAATCATAAATAGTACTTTTGCTGTATTTAAATACAAGACTTTTAAGGCCTTCTTTTTCTAATCTTCGAATTGATACCAGAACATGGGGCTTTCTTAGTACCTTAAAAGGGCTTATTTTTCCTATCCTTTCAATATAATCACTATCTTCTCCAAAATCTAGCGACTCATCAAAACCATTTACCTCTTGGTGTAGTTCTCTTCTTGAAATAATCCCGTAACAGCCAGCTCCATGTGGTTTTATTGACTCAACCATAATCATGAATCTGTTTGCGAATTCATGAAGTATTTTATCTCTTTTTTTATCAGATAGTGGAATCATTTGAGTAATGGCTATTCCCAATGATTTATCTTCAAATTCTTCCACAGCATCTTTCAAGTATCCCTCAGTTAAAATTAAATCTGAATCAAGGAATAGAAGAAGTTCCCCTTGTGCTATTTTTGCACCATTATTTCTTCCATAAGCAGGTAAACCTCCTTCAACAACTACACAACCATAAGATCTAGAAATTTCTCGAGTTTTATCTTTTGATTGAGCATCTGCAATTATAATTTCATAATCTTTAAATTCTTGTTCTTTTATACTGTCTAACAGCGCGGGAAGGTATTCTTCTTCATTGAAGGTAGGTATAATAATACTAATTTTTTTCATTTTATCTATCTCATTGAAACAAAATATTGTAATTCTATTAATTTTTAAACTTAATAAATTATAAATCTTAGTTATGATAATATAATGTTTTTTTATGGGTCCTGTCCAAATAGCTGAATTATAAAATTCATGAATAATTTTTATATTTTTAAATATTTATCTGGCATTATTTCCATTAATTGTCATGTATTTGACGAACTGAAGTATGAGAAGAAGTTTCCAGATATAAAAAACCCATCACTTTTACCTTCAAGGTATTTTGAAAGATCATTCAAGAGAACCATTTCATTATATTGGTTTGAAATATGAAAAATTATTTTTCCATCTTGTTTTTCAATTGAAATTACAGAATAATCATTTAAATCAATATTTTCACTAGGCCCTATAACTGTTATTTCATAATAATCTGTGTTGGATCCTAAAATACCTAAAACAACTCTAAAGATAATTAAAAACGCAATTACTAGGCTGGGGTTAATTAAATTTTTAAAAGAAAAAGGCATTTTAAGTGAATACATACCGATAATGCCTGAAAGACCCACCAGTGCAGGGGTGGACAATAAACCTCCATCTATCAATCCAATAAGGGTGGTTGAAATTGAAAATATTATAATGACCCTATGATATTCTCTTCTTTCTCCAATGGAAAAAAGACCCATTATATAAACCAATGGAAATATTATGATAATTAAAAGCCCTAAAGATGGCACATAATTTAATAGTGAAGTTCCGACATGAACCCCCGAAGGCACAGTAACTACTGATGATATAAAAGGCCCTAACACTGATTTAAATATATGGCTGTGAAGTATACTGCTGGATGTAGGGTTAGGGACCAGAGAAACAAATGTAGTGAATATGGAAACATTAAAATATGCTCTAACCCATATTTCAAGAATAATCCCTAAAATATATGTCAATATAACCAGTATTATGGCTCTTTTAAGAAAATCATTTCCTTTCCAATCTTCAAAATCCTTGAAATAATTTAATTTGTTTCTTATATAACCATCTGAAATAAAAAGAGGGCTCAAAAACATCATACTTCCCATAAGAACAAAAAATAAGACATCTTTACCTTTTGAAGAACCCATTAAAAAAATCTGGGTAAATGGCCTTATATATATGTCCAGACTATCATATTTCAGGATAAAAAAGCCTAAACATAACAAAAGGGCACCAATGATGGTTATTTTGTTTTTATAAATATAAGATAAGATTTTCAAGATAAAGCCCCATAAAAATAATTTAAAACATTTCTAAAAATTTAAGATAAACTAATTTCCGCATATCACAAAATTTAGTTAGTTATAAATCAGTTTGATAATTATAATTTAATTAATTACATCAATGCAATTTTCATTTATTATTTTTTAGTTAAATAATTTGAGTATTATTTAAATTGAAATAATTAATTTTTAAATATATTAAATTTTAATGTAAAAAACATTATTAAATATTATATGTACTCTGGTCCTAAATAGTTGTATGGAAATTAACTTAATATATCTTATTATTTTGGCCATTACTGGTATCGGAGTGGGTTTTGCTACGGGACTTCTGGGAGTGGGTGGTGGATTTATTTTGGTACCTGTTCAATTTTTCCTGCTACAATCTTTAGGTATAGATCCTGATACGGCCATTCGAATTGCTTTTGGCACTAGCCTAGCTGTTATGCTGCCAACAGCATTAAGTGGAGTATATATTCATTATAAAAATAGTTCTGTTCTTGTGAAACCTGCAATATACATGGGATTGGGAGGATTTTTTGGGGGATTAGTGGGAGGTTTCATTGCCACACACATTCCAGGTAATATCTTAAAACTTTTATTTGGGTTTTTGGTTTTCTTCGTGGTTATCAACTTTTTAAGTCATAAAAATCCTGAGGGGGATAGAAAAAAGATTTTAGATTTTTATCATCTTATCTTTTATGGAATTCTAGCCGGAATTGCATCGGGACTTTTGGGAATAGGTGGAGGAATTGTTTTAATTCCGATCATGGTCATTTTATTAGGATTTTCTATGATTGAAGCGGTAGGAACTTCTACAGCTGTAATAATTTTAACATCAGTGGGAGGCATAATTTCGTATGTATTTAATGGATTGGCCGCCCCAGGACTACCAGAATATTCATTGGGATATATAAATATTCTTCAATTGGTTATTTTGGCAGGTTTCAGCATACCAATGGCCCGGGCGGGTGCAAAAATAGCACATAAATTCCCAGAAAATATTTTGAGATATACTTTCTCTATAATTCTTATTTATATTGGTTTAAAGATGATTGGTGTTTTTGAATTTCTTAAAATTCCATTATAACTAGTTAGTCTAGAAATAAGATAATATAACTTAAAAAATATATTTAAAAATTATTAAAATAAAAAAGTATTAACATTATTTTATTAAAACAGCAGTACCCGAGGCCGTGATCATAATTTCACTACCCTTTAATCCACCAATATCGGTATAATCTATTTCTATCTCAATGATGGCATTAGCCCCTATTTTTTGCGATATCTCCATTATTTTGGATAAAGCTGCTTTACGACCAAATTCCATTTGTTTAAAAATTACAGGATCTTTTGAAGATCCTTTATTGTATAATTCCAAATTTGGTTTAAATATGTACTCACTATTCATAATTCCATAATTTTTGGAAATTGTCTTGCCATGAATTTCTGATGTATTTACAGCCAACACATTGAATTGGCTTAAATCTATTGATTCTGGGTCGTATGTTTCATCTTTGGATTCATTGTTTTTTGATTTATTTCTACTGGTTAAATTTAAAGTTAAACCGGATAATATATTTCCAATATATCCCAGTACGTAGGTTATTGTTCCTAGAAAAAGCACAAAAATCAGATAATTTACCAGAATAGGAAATGCGGCCTGAAAAGCCAGTCCTAAACCGCCTAAAGTAATTATGCTGAGACTAATAGGTTCTTTAGGGAATACCCAAGATCCTATATTTATTAAAAGAAATATTAAAAGTGCACTTATGGCGCCAGTGGTTTTTCCGTACTTTTTTCGAGCCACATATGTTTCAGTATAACCTGCAATAAGTGGCGAAACGATAAAAGAAATATTAAAACCAAATATGGCTATATGGCCTTTTACACAAATAACTGCTGATAAAAAACCCACAGCAGTACCTATTAGTATGGCAGCAATGCCCCATTTTTTTTCAGAGAAAAAATATTTTGCACGGGATGGGAGGGATTTTTTTGACATGATATCCTGTTTTACTTATTCAATTAGTTTGCTTAAAATGTTATGTTTATAGATATTATTTATCCTCAAAATAAACTGCTGTTCCAGAGACACTTACCAGTATAGTATTCCCCATAGTGCCTCCTAAGTTATGATAAACTATTCTAACACCTACAGCGGCGTTAGCCCCTAATTTTTTACACTTCTCCTCCATACTTTTTATTGCAATATCTCTGGCTTTTTGCAATTCTTCTTCATAGGCTGAAGTTCTACCACCCACCACATCTCTAACACCAGAAAACATATCTTTATACACATTTGCACCTAACAAAGCCTCGCCACTTACTAAACCATAATATTCTTTAATATTTTTACCTTCAATGTTAGGAGTAGTTAAAATCAGCATTTTTTCCCTCTTTAAGTTTTGTTATTTATTATTAATTCACTAGAAATCTTTAAAATTTTTTCTATAATTATATCAGCTTTTATTTTATAAATCAATACTATACTTATTTTTAAAAAATTTTATTAACTATCAAATAACTATTAAACCTAATAATTGAAATAAACTATCAAAATTTAAATATAATTAAATTTAAGATAAAACGATACTAATGAAATGAGGACAATTAAATGCCGAAAAATAATAAAATAAACTGGGCCATTATTTTGGTGGGCACAGTACTAATTCTTTCACCATATTTGGGAGAAATGATTCTTAGCCAAATTTCAGGTATGCTACTCACACTTTTATTTCTTTTGATATTCTTTACAGAATTTAATGATAAAGACTTTAATAGCCCAAATACTAAAAAAACTAACTTGGTTTGGCTTATTATTGCTGTTTGTTCATTATTATTTGGAATTTCTTTAATGTTCCATATTTTTTTATACGCTTTTATATTTCAAACATGGCTCTACATTGTGGGATTGTTATTAATGTCATATGGGGTCCTTCTTTTTTATATAAAAGATGAAAATGAATATAAAAAGAATCTTCGAATTATCTTTTTATCTCTAGGTTTATTCTATATTTTAATGGGATTTGGAATTATCGATTCCATGTATTTAGGTATAATTATTGGTCTGGCTATGATTGGATATGGCTATTTAATGATGGAATAAAAAAATAACGTTTCATTAAATATAATTTATTCATTGAATTAATAAAACCCAATTAATAAATTAGAATATTAAAATAGTCAAAAAATTATTTAAAAAATAAAAGACTTCATTTGCATTAATCTACATATTAGTAGTGCAATCTGAAGAGTTATACTTAAAATAAATGATTTAAAAAAGTTATTTTACATTCGTCCATATAACGCTAATCCTAGCCAAACCAGAATAAATGCTCCAAAAACTATGTAAAGCATAGTTCGGGTCTTTCGCACTTTTTTTTGATTTTCAAAAAGAATTTTTTGGCATTTGTCAGAACAAGTTTTTTCTTCTAAAGGGATGGGAACGCTGCAAACAGCACAGTGTCGATGTGGTTTTGTCATTTTTAAGCCTCTTTAATTAATTAATCTAAAATTTTATCATAATGTGATTAAGGGATATATGATTTTGATGTTTTTCTAATCTTAGTTATTCTGGAATAATGGTGGTCCCAATTTTATCATTCAAAACATTTAAAAGATTTTCAGGATAATTTCCATTTGCTATTATGGTTTTTATTCCAGATCGTTTTATCATTTGAATGGCGGTCATGTCAAAGAATTCGTATGTTCCTGCTTTAACCTCTTTGTCTGATAGAAATTCCATCATTTTACTCGCGGTTACTTCGGTGTAAAGTTTTGCATCGGGGTTTTTATTTGGATCTTTGTCATATAAACCATCAACGGAGGTCAGGTTGATTATTAGATCTGCTTTTACAAATTCTGCTAGAATAGCTCCTACTGCATCAGTACTATGGGCTGGTTCTGTACCACCCATAACCACTATTCTGTTGCTTGTTGAATATTCCAATGCATGGTGGAAGTTTTCTGGAACAGAAGGATATGCATTATCTCCAAGTGCCATAATTAAGAGCTTAGCATTTAACCGGGTAACATCAATACCTATATCGTCACAATTTGCCTCTCCGCCCTGTAAATTTCTAGCTATATTTATATAATCCCTAGCAGGTTGCCCACCACCTACCACTACAAATATTTCATGCTGGTCTTTCAGTGAGTCTAAAATTTCTGCGTAAGCTTTGAACTTCTGGTGGTCATATTCTTTTATTATAATGGATCCGCCAATAGTAATTACAATTTTCATGATGATCACCTAGCCAATTATTGATTAGCCACTTATTAATAAATTTATTTATTTTTTAGGATTAATTAGTAATCTTGAACTAATACTTAAGCCCTTTTAATTAATTATTAAATTTTAATTAAATTTAGTTGTATGGCATTATTTTAATTTATTAAATTTTAGTATATAAATAATGACTTTAAAAGTAACTTACAAAAATTAGAAATATTAATTATTAATATTTGTATCTTCAAAATCATATTATAGGAGTTCAAGCAAATTATTAAATCATATTATTTTAGGTATAACTTTTATACAATAGAATGACAGAGTTTATACACTTATAATAATGATATTTAAGGAATAATTTGATATTTAATAATGGATTAATATTTGATTTAAGGATGTTTAATGATGAAATTATTCATAGTAAAAGCTTTAGAAATTATCCCTGGCCGTTATCAATATATATGACTGTCAGTTACATTATTACCGGTGATTGTGTTTAAATCATCTTTTTTTTGACAATTAATATTAATATCTTAATTTAGTGTTTTATCATTAAAATTAAACTTATAAAACTTATAATTCAGGGGAGAGAATATTGACTGAAATATCATCAAAGGAACTTTACGAATTTAAAAGAACTTTACAAGAGCTTTCTGATAAAAAAGGAAGAGGGACTGAACTTGTATCGGTTTATATTCCGCGGGACAAACAGATTAGTGATGTTGTCAAGCACATGAGAGATGAACAGGGCCAAAGTGCCAATATTAAGAGTAAATCCACTAAAAAAAATGTTCAATCTGCCATAGAAGTAATTATGCAGAGATTAAGACTTTTTCCCACCCCGCCTGAGCGAGGATTAGTTCTTTTTGTAGGCATGATTCCTCGAGGTGGCCCAGGTACAGAAAAAATGGAAACTTATGTATTTGAACCTCCAGAACCCATACAGACCTACACTTATCACTGTGATTCTGAATTTTTCCTAGAACCTCTTAAGGAAATGCTTGCAGATAAAGATGTTTATGGTCTGGCAGTTTTAGATAGAAAAGAAGCTACTATTGCTACTTTAAAAGGAAAAAGAGTGGATATCGTTAAAACTTTAACTAGTGGGGTCCCTGGAAAACACAAAGCAGGGGGACAGTCGCAGAGAAGATTTGACCGTGTTATTGAACTGGCTGCGCACGAATTCTTGAAAAAAATCGGAAAACATATTAATGATTCATTTTTACCAATACCTGATTTAAATGGTGTTATTTTAGGAGGTCCAGGACATACCAAGGAAGATTTCTTAAAAGGAGATTATATGCACCATGAAATAAAGAATAAAGTTATTACAACTGTTGATACTTCTTATACTGGTGAATTTGGTATAAGGGAAGTTATTGATAAGTCAATGGATGCTTTAGCGGAAATGGAGGTAATCCAGGAGAAAAAACTGGTTCAAAAGTTCTTACATGAACTTGTAAGTGATGATGGTTTGGCCTCTTATGGTGAGAAAGAAGTTAGACATAATTTGCAGATGGGAGCTGTAGAGATATTACTATTATCTGAAGATATTTATTCTCAAAGAAAAACTTATGTATGTTCTGTTTGTGGACATACTTCTGATTACACTTATAAAAATGCAAATGAAGAGTCTGAAAAAATATGCAAAAAGTGCAATGAAAAAATGAAAATAACGGAATCCAAGGATGTTATTGATGACTTTGTAGAGATGGCCGAGGAAGTAGGGTCCGATGTGGAAATTATATCTACAGAAACAGAGGAAGGAATCCAACTTTTACGTGCTTTTGGAGGAATAGGGGCTGTATTACGGTATAGGGTGTAGCTATTTTTTAGCACTTTTTAAATTAGCCACATTATTTATTTTTTAATCTTATTATTTCCCATTTTTTCTTAAATTAGTTTAATATTTACCATCTTATCTTTTTTAGATTACCCTACCATGAAACTTTTAATTATCCATAATGTACATGGGTAAAAAATAGCTTCCAAGTCGGCGATATATGACTTACTGGATAGAATGCCTGTATTACCATAACCTATTTTTAGATAAAATAATGTGTAACCATTAAAAATAGCTAATGATAATGATAAAGGGTGTAAAAACTTAAATAAAACACCGGATACTAATATGAATAATGTAAATAAATTTAAACCTTTTAAAAAGACCAGTGTTCCATTTTTTCCTAAAATTACAGGCATTGTTTTTAATCCTGCTTTTTTATCGGATTCAATATCTTTAATATCAAAGAACATGGTATTGGCCATGACTTTGGTACATATATACAAAAATAGATAAATCAAGCTAATATCAAAGAGTGATATTTGAGATAATACAATTAAAAATGTCCCCCAAGATCCCCACATAAATGCTAAGTATAAATTCTTAAAAGCAGCTATTTTCTTTGTAAATCCCTTTAAAACACTATTATAAAGTAATGACAATACCATTAACACCATAACAAATACCATAAGTGCTAACTTGAATACCCAAATTAATAAAACGACCATTAATGCTATATATATAATATTTAATTGCTGGCTTCTTTTTTTATTTAAAAAATTTGCTCTTTCTGGATTGGTTTCTGCATCTTTTTCTAAATCTTTATAATAATCATAGTTATAAGCGATTAATGGTAATAAAAAAGAAATAAATATTATTCTAAAATCTAATGGGAGATTAAATATTAATAATGTCGTAATATTTAAGGAAGGCCCCCATAATGCCGGCAGATATCCTCCATAAATTAAGATATTTTTTATAAAGCCCGAAATATTAAAAAAATTAAAAAAAACTCTATTTGAGAATAAAGGGATATAATCCCTAAAATTATTTATTAAGAAATTTTTATATGTCAAGTTAATAACATTTTTATTACTAACATTAATATTTTATTATTTATTTTTAAATAATTATTACTTTTAAATTTTTAAAACCATTTTAATTTATTTCATATAAATCCAAAAAAACAATTTTCCTTTAAATATTTAATTTTAACTTAATTAAAAAAAATTGAGATAGAAAGTTAGGGTAACGATAAATTATCCTAATCTTTTTACTTGTATTAAAGATTCCACAGGCACATCGCCCACCAGTGAAATTCCTTTTTTATCAATTAATACAATAACGGCTGTAGGTACTGCCCCATGTTCTTTTAAGACCTTAATAACTTCAGTTATAGTTCGGCCACTGGTGATAACATCATCTACAATAACTACTCTTTTACCATTTACTGGGGCAAAATTACTACTTATTGCTCCTTCGCCATCTTTTCCTTTTCTGTGTTTAATAGGGTGGAAAACAGCTATTGATGTTTCAAGTCCGGATTCTACATCCATTACATCTGCCATCATTGTGGCAAATGGTACTCCACTAACTGCAATACCAACTACGACGTCAACTGTTCCGTGTTTAAGGGCCATATCTGCCATTGCTGCAGAAACATATCTTAAACGGGCAGAACTACCTCCTAAACTTTCCCAATTTATGGCAAAGTCTATTGGGGCTTTTTCATCATCTTTTTCTAATTTTTTACCAGTAGATTGGAGTGTAAGCCACCTGGCGGTGTCTTTAGAAACATTCAGTTCGTCTGCAATTTCTCCAGTTGTAAAACCGCTGCTTCTTAATTCTTGAGCTTTTTTTATAAGTTCCTGATTCATTTCACTCACCATGGGCCCCAATTGTTTTTTAAATAATCTATATAATTCAAATTAAACATTTTTAAAAAATAAATTATTTTATAATAATAAATTAACTTTTTGATATTAATCTCCATTCAATTTTACTGGAGCATGTTCTCTTGATGATTTCATTGCAGCCAGAACTGTTCGAAGTGCATAAATCCCATCTTCTCCAGTGATTTCAGGTTCTTCATCGTTAACAATGGATTTAAGAAATGACCTTATTTCTTCTTTAAGTGGTTCTTCGTGGTTTATTTGCACATCTTGGGCGAATTTTCCATAAACATCTATACTTTGATCAATATAATCAACAGATATTATACCATCAGTTCCAGTAATTTCCAGTTCTCTTCGTTTATAAGGTGTTAACCAGTTTACTTCTAAAATACCTGTTATTCCACTATCAAATTTAGTCATAATTTCAGCATGATCTTCAAATTCACATTTCTCAAGTATACTTCCCATGGTAGCATAAACTTCAGCTACAGGTTCGCTAAACAAGTAGTACATAACATCAAGATCGTGAATAGCTAAATCAATAGTCACTCCCACATCTTTAATTCGGGGGGGAAATGGTCCAACTCTCTTTGCAGAAGCAGAAACTACATCTCCAATGACATCATTTTCAATTAGTTCTTTTGCTTTTTGTATAGCGGGATTAAATCTTTCGACATGCCCTGTACCCAGTTTAACACCTTTTTTCTTAGCAGCACTAACCATCTCTTTAGCTTCATTGAGGGTAAAAGCAATTGGTTTTTCTACTAAAACATGTTTTCCATGATCTATTGCATCCATTACTACATTATAATGGTGTGTTGTTGGAACGCAAACACTTACTACTTCTATTTCTGGCATTTCCAGAATATTTTCATAATCAACAAAACCTTGAGCATCATATTTTTTTGATACTTTAGCTAGGGTTCCTTTAGTAATATCCGAGATTGCCATTAAATTAGCTTCTTCAAGACGATAATAAACTCTAGCATGGTTATATCCCATAGCACCTACGCCTATTACGCCTACATTAACTTTATTCAAATATAATCCTCCATATGTTTCGCTGCATTTTTACCTAATTGCTTGGCTTCTTTAATTGATCCTGATAAGCTGACCTTGGAAAGAATTCTCCCGTCTTTAGAAAGAAGAACCGCATAAATATCTAATTTATCATTATTTTTTCGTGCTAGGGTTCCTAATGGGACCTGACAACCAACACCTAATTTTTCAAGCAGAGTTTTCTCAGCAAGTACTTCTTGGAAAGAAACATAATGATTAAGTTTTTCAATAACATTTCTTTTAGGACTATCTGCTCGAGTTATGATGCCTAGGGCCCCCTGTCCTGCAGGAGGTGTTAAATATTCTGCTGAAAATCGATTTTTAATATGTTTAGTTAAACCTAAACGGTTTAAACCTGCTTCTGCCATTAAAGTGGCATCACAATCCCCATTCATAACTTTTCTAATTCGAGTTTCTATATTTCCTCTTATTGGCTCTAACTTAAAATTCTTTTGGTGATGTTTACAAAAGGCTTCTCTTCGAAGGCTACTGGTTCCCAAACTAGAACCTGCAGAAAGTTCTTCCCAGTTTTTCTTAGAAACCAGGACTTCATAGGGAGATTCCCTAATTGGAACTGCTGCAATTACTAGATCTTTGTTTAAATCACTAGGAACATCTTTTAAGCTATGAACGGCAAAGTCGACTTCTTCGTCAAGAACAGCACGATCTAGTTCTTTGGTAAAAATACCTCTGGAATCCATATTATAAAGCTGAGAATCAGTTATTTTGTCGCCTTTAGTTTTTATGATATTAGTTTCTATTTTTGTATCAGTAACTTTTGATAGTTCTTTTATAATATAATTAGTCTGAACTGTGGCAAGTTTACTCCCTCTGGTTCCTACAATCAATAAATCATCTCCCAATTTATAACCAAATTTATAAAGGAGTCTTTTTTTTAAGTTGAATATTTATCTAAATTACTTATATTATAAATTTATATATTAAAATAGTATTTAATAGGTTTTTCTTTTTAAATATTTCATTTTTATAAACTTTCACTAATTTTAATTTATAATGTAAATAATTCAGGATACTATAAATTATTCAACGCTTTTTTAAATTTGCATAATTAGAACGATAAATTAAAATTATATTGTTTGCGCCTCTTTCAATGGCCATTTCCACACCTTGGGATGGTTTAGATGCGTATAATGGGATGAAATCCATTTTTTCTTTAATTCCTTTCCCTAAATCTCCTGTAAGAATTAAATTGGATTTATTTAGATTAAAACTTTTATTTTTATCATAATTTTTACTATAAAATATTTTTTTCAATAAATTTGCCACATCCTTTTCATTAACTTCTTCACATGTTATACCATATTCTCCTCCTAGAATCACAAACGCTTTGTTAAGATTTCCTGCCAGATTTAAAGCATTTTCAATAGCTTTAATATTAATCCCGGGATTTATCTCTTCGATAATGTTAACATTATCTATTCTTTTTAAAGAACTTCGCCCTTCTAAACCTTTAAAATTGCCCAATCCTTCTTGGATCTGAGAAATTTCAATATCTGATGTCAAAGCACAGCAAATGACGGCTAAAACATTTTTAATCTGATATGGGGATGGTGCAAATGTTTCAATAGTAAATCTATCATTTATTACATTACCTTTAATTGTCCGGAGATTAATGGCTTTAATTTCAATAGAAGATTTCTTAAAACCATAATTTATATTCAAAGGATATAGATTAGATTTATTTTCGCCATATATGCCTATTTTTTTATTATAATAATTAAAACTGAATGTATTGAGTTTATTTCCCAGATCATTTTTTAGATCACTATAATATTTGTAAAACGTTTCATATTCACAACAAACCATGGAACTGCCAAAAATCTGTTTTTTGGCCTCACTGGCTTTGCTAATGCCTCTAGCAATAGGATAATCCTCAACTATGTTGGTTAATAATCCAACATCAGCCATACCCGTGGCTCCTAAAGATGTTTCAAATATACAGGAAGCATAATCATAATTTTCAGCTAGTTGGATGGTTTCTATGATGCTGGCAGGAGTGATACTAATATTCTTCTTAAGAATAGTGGATGACTTTGATTTTTCTGGTGATTTAATTTCTGCTCCTAAACTGCTTAGTACCAGAGGATTTTTAAATGCTAGAATTTCTTTAAGCATACCTACTGCACTAGTTTTACCTTTTACTCCAGTAACTTCTATGCACAACGGATTATTCCAGTCTTTTAAGATTATTTTAATAATTTGATGATGTGTAAAGTCTGGTTTTATATTTAAAGGACAATGTATTGGAAAAATAATAGTTAAATCATCATTTTCATTAAAAGAAGGATAATGAGATTTAATCAAAGATTTTAAAGCATTTTTATCATTTATATTACTTAATATCTCAATGGAATTTTCCACTAATTTAATTCCTTTTTTTTTAAGTAAATCTTTTTGAGTTTTACTGGAGGTGTTATAAATATCCCAGGTCCATATATTTTCATATAAATCGCATTTAGCCAGTTCCAAAGCGATTATTAATCCACCGTGAGTAAGATCTATAACAAGGGCATTCATTAAGTCACCTGTTTATTAAAAAAGTAGTTAATCTGAATAATGTATTATATTCTTATGAGTTTATTCCACCTTCGGTAAGCTTTTCTCTCACTCTTTTATAGAAATTCTTGTCTAGTCTCACGAAATAAGTATGCTGATCAGATTTTTTGAATATGAGTTCTTCGGGATAATCAAATTCTTCCTCATACTGACCATCTATAACTGCGATGGCTTTTTTACCTTTTCTTAATAATTTAACAGTTATTTTACTTTTATTTGAAACCACTATGGGTCTGGCACTTAGTTTAAATGGACATATTGGCACAATTAGAAATGCTTCCACTTTGGGATCAACTATGGGGCCACCAGCGGACATAGAATATGCAGTGGATCCGCTGGGAGTAGCTACTATAAGTCCATCGGCCCTCAGTTCCTCTACTATTTCGTCATCCACAGATATTTCTATATGCAGCATTTTCGCGGGTTTTTTAGTCATCATAACCACCTCATTAAGGGCTGATGGTAATTCATGGCCATGATGTACTCTGAGCAAAGTTCTTTCTTCAATAAAGTAATTTCCGTCCAGAACTTCTTCCAGTGCATTAAATGTATTTTCAGGGTCTACCTCAGTTAAGAAACCAACGGTTCCTAAATTTATTCCTAGAATTGGTATTTTTTTCTTATTAACTAGACTCTGAGTTCTTAATATAGTTCCATCACCCCCAATGGTTATTATCATATCTGCTTCCATATCGGGAAGCTTTACTCCCATATTTTTATATTCTGGGACTTTTTTAATTAAACCGTCATCTAAAATAACTTTTATTTCTTTTTTTAATAGAAATTCAACTATTTCTTTAACCAGATTAATTGATTGGGGGAAATCGGAACGAGCAACAATTCCAATGCGCATTATATGACCTCCATTATTTTCATAATTTCCTTATGAAGATCTTTATTGCCTGTGGCAATTATGGAAGTTCTTGAACTTAAATTCAAAAGACCATTTAGGGGTAAACCCGCCTGATCTGTGATTAAACCACCTGATTGTTCCACAAAAAGCTTGGCCGCAGCAATATCAACTACTCTTAAATTTCCCCGAAGATCCATAAAAGCATCGTATGCACCATTGCCTACATAAGATAGCTCTAGTGCCACAGACCCGAGTATTCGCATTCTTCGAATTATTTTGCATATGTTGTTAATCTGGCTGAATTTGGTACCATATATAAATGCACCCATTGATGAATGATTTAAACTGGTTTGAATGGAGGGGGATACTTTTTTACCATTTACTAATGATTCTTTATCTTTAATAACTTCGTAAAAATCTCCTGTGGCGAAATTTTTAATAAAACCCATTTTCACATCGTTCAAAGAAGGTAAATCTTTTGTAGGAGTATATTCTGCTATGGCTATTGATATTCCAAATGCAGGAATTTTTTTAACCGCATTGCTTGTCCCATCCAAAGGATCTACCACAAAAATAATTTGGGGGTCATTGGAAGAATTATAAAAATCTTCGGTATTTCTTAAATTTTTTCCCTGAGCATTTCTAAGAGCTTCAATATCAATATACTCATTTGGACTGGAATTTATTTTAATAGTACCAATTTCTTCACTTATAAGGGTAACAGGCCTTTTGGATGATACTAAAACTTCAATAACTTCATCTTCTGCAACTAAATCAATTAATTTTGATGGCGTGCCATCAGCACCCATTCTTATAATTTCCCCAGCTTCTTTCGTACCAATTAATGGAGAAATAGCCTTTTCTACTTGATCTGTCATTTTAATGGCTATACTTTTCCAGAAATGTAAATCAGATTCGTCCATTTTTTCATCCCTTCCTTTTTGAAAATCCCTTATTTTCTTGAAAATGATTCTATTAAGTGAATTTTAGGCCATGATAATTTGATTTTTAGATTTAAATTTTTAATTTTTTCATGAATGTTTATTGTTAGATTGCATTCAAAATAGCATAGCTTACGCTATAATTATTATAATATATTATTGATTAGATTTATCATAAAACTACCTATTAATTTTATGAATTTTAATGTTAATTTTTTAGATATTTTATATTACAGTTCATTTATTCATTAAAATCAATTTAATCCTTTTTTAATTAAAAT
>Ga0351900_1029_pt1 | contig 44051 bp, 36 predicted proteins | sample BONcelHT113001D3_FD_205827 | JGI IMG/M metagenome (GOLD analysis project Ga0351900, IMG submission 205827) | Enriched cells from coal bed in the Powder River Basin, Montana, United States - BONCAT cells T11 rep1 HSBNCT.T11.300.1.D3 ...
CCCAACCGGCCGAAGAAGGGAGTGGCCACCGCGTAGCCGAGCAGGTAGCCGGTCACGATCCACCCCGCATCGTTGATGCGGGTGTAGGGGATGCCCAGTGACTCCATGATGGAGGGCATCACCGTGAGCACGAAGGTCTGGTCGAGCGCGGCCTCGAACACGGCCACGCACAGGGCGGCCAGCGCGAGGGTCCGGCGGCGCCGGGAATAGGGGAGAGCGGCCTCGAGCGAACCGGCCGGCCGGTTCACGGCTACTCCGGAGCGGAGATGTCGAAGGTTGTGTCGAGCTCCGAGAGAACGATGGTGCGGCTGATGCTTGGTGGTTCTTCTATCTGCGCCGGTCCGGCGACGGTGACCTTACGGAGCAGTCTGTCGTCGACTCCGATCCACAGCTCGCAGGGGAAGGTGCCGGCGACGGTTACCGCCCCGGAGATGGCCGCGAGTTCGTCGGCCGTCACGACGCCCTTGATGCGGTAGGTGGATACGCCCCCGATATTCTCTCGGCCCACGTAGACAGCCTCCGTGATCTGGTCGATGATCTGAATGGTGCCGGTGTTCAGGTTGAGAGGGCCCACCGGGCTCATCGAGGCGGCGATTGATTGCCACTTCTTCGAAAGCGGATCCTGGAGGTAGTGGGTGTCGCCCACCGCCACGAACTCCAGTTCGAGCAGGATGCCGCTTTGCGACACCTTGACGACGGCACGCATAGCGCCGTCGGCGCTGACCTCGCCCGAGATGCCTCTGATGCTGAGACCTTGGGGCGGTTCCGCCTGCTCGGGCTGTTCGACCGTGTACTCGAAGCGGAACCCTTCGATGGCCTTCATGTTCGCCGAGGTATCGCGAAGCACTGCTTGTGCATCGACGGCCTCGCCGTTGCCGCCGCAGCCGGCCGCCGACCCGGCGAGGCCGAGAAGCAGAAGCGTCATGAGACCCACAATGAGTGAGACCGTGGATGCGCCGATATGTCGTGCGGTCCCGGTGCCGATCATGTGGAACATTATGGGGTCTTGCCTTCGCGCAGGCAAGCCGGCGAGGGAAGCTTTCGTCCACGTGAAACCCGAGAGACCCTCGAGGAGTGCTTGCGGACCACAACCGCGAGAGGGCGGTCGGCGTCGTGCCGGACGCGTCGAGGGTGGACTCACCATCGAAGACGTCTCCACGTGCTTGCTGGAGCCCTTGGCTTCAGTGGTGAGCGCGTGGCAGGAGGGCCGAACCGCCGTGCGGCAAGAGCATCTGATTGTCGGAACCTTCCGGTCGGCGATTGACGCGGTTGCGCAGAAAGCGCACGTGGCGGTGCCGGTCACGTACTTCGCAAGAACGGGGAGCCTGAGCTTGCGGCCACACGATCGTCCAGGGACCTGCGGGCAGGGGAGCCGCGGGTCTTACTACGGGTGCCGGTTCTCGGTGGACTCGACCGGGGGCATGCTCTCATAGCGAACGACCTTCTCTAGCAGACCGGCACTGACGAAGCTGCGGTTCATGTGGTCTCGCTCGTCTAGGCCGATTCTCCGGAACACGTCGGCCCAGTTGCGGGCGTCGGTGTAGCCGGCCACGGTGGTGCTGTCGACGGGCTGGGCCTCCCACTCCGGATGGTCGGCTACGAAGTGCGCGTACTCGTGCTCGGCGTGATCTTCGAATTCGGCGTTGAAAAGAAAGGCGCGCCTCATGCTGGCGGTGGCCAGCAGTCTCGCGAGAACCACGTACGTAAGGACCATCAGCCGGGGGAGGGGTGGCTTCAAGTACCAGGGGTCGGATAGTCCCTCCTGCCTCATCCTTTCTTCAATCACCAGCAGATGATGGTACTCGTTGTCCTGTGCATCCCGTCCCCACTCGACCACCTCGCGGTTGCTTCGCACCGATGCATGATCGCGGTAACGACGGGTGAGCCGACCGTATGCGAGCTTTTCCCATTCTCGGTAGGGGACACAGGCCAGTGTCTCGAGGAGTTTTGCCTTGGGGAGAGTGGTCTTCCGCCCGGTGACCAGGTTCATCGAGGCGAAGAAGAGGCGGGCCGCCGGAGAATAGTCATAGCGGGGTCGGGCCAAGGAGGCTTCGTGCTCCCGTCTAAGGTCGACGCCATTGGTTCTCATGATGCTCCCCTAGATCACGGCGGACTCATCGCTCTGCATCCGAATCCCCGATGGATAGGCCGCCTATTTCCCGATGAGTCCTTGTGCCAAACATGGCGGGGAGCCTTGGGCGGCGTTTCACGTCCGCGTTGGAGCCGGCCAGAGCCCTAGGAAGCCGTCCTCCTTGAGAGGAAGCGGATATCCTCCTCGGTGTTGTACGTATTGCTACGATCTAGCCCCTCGGCATAGATGCGCTCCAAGGTTTCCAGTCCCCTCTCGACGTGGAAACCGGGCTCGTCTTGAGGCTCGACTACCTCGAGCACCGCGAAGTCGAAGGCCTCTCTTCCGCAGCGATCGAAGTCCTCCTGCAGTTGCCTGTTTCTGAACGAGCCCAAGCGAAGCTCGAACTCAATGCGGTTCAGAGGACCGTGCAGGTTCAGCGCCGAGCCGAGGAAGACACGCCCGGTGGCTCGATTCCGTATGCGAAAGACCCCGGCTACCTTGTCGGCGTTCTTGTACTCACGCCTTAGATGCTTCTGACGCTCCTTGCCCTCCACTTCTCCCGCAACTTCCTTCTCTGTTCTCATGTACCGGCCTTTCTCCCGAGTGAAGTAGCCCTCATCTACCAGCAGCCTGCGCACGAGGCAATAATCTTCGAAGAGGGGGAGGATTGCCTCGTCCACCTGCCGCTCCGGGTACGTCTTCCCCGGTGCGAAGAGCGACGCGAATCGTCCAAGCACGATGTCCCGTTTCTTCTTCTGAGCCGGCATGCGAGTAAGGCGGTCACCGCGGAAGAACGTGTCGAGTACCCGCCTGATCTCGTCCGCCGCGCGTCGTGCCTGTCGTGTTTCTTCTGTGTTACGAAACGAGATGAGCTCGCCGAGCGTGACGTCGGGAGCGCGCGAGGCCAGGCTGTAGACGGAATAGTACTGATCGCGCTCGATGGTCGCCAGACCGGCGGCGGCGAGCTTCTTCAGGTGGAATGAGACCGTGGAAGAGGCGAGATCGAGCCTCGCGGCGATGTCTTCCACGCACAGGGGGCCGGAACGCAGGGCGTTCAGGATGAGCAGCCGAGAGCGGTCCCCCAGGGCTTTGGCGATAGCGAGCGAATCATCGAGTTCCATCTAGGGGCTCCGTGCAAATTCGAATCGATAGGTGTCGAATCAGAATAGCACACCCGGCACATCACTGTGCGGGTGCACAGACCGCGTGTCGGCGCTTGCGGTACGTCTCCGGAACGCAATCTTCCGGTCAGTCGATCCCCTGGCTCACCAGCCGATTGGCCGCCTCCGGCCTCAAATGAAGGGCGTCCAGGAAGTCGTCTTCACCCACACCGGCGATCGTCGGGTCGTAGGAGCCGACGATGGTGAAGTCGTAGCGGGCGGCCAGGCGCCGGGTGAGGCTCTCGGCGTCCTCACCCATCCGCAGGCCGGGGCTTTCGAGGAAGCCGGCAAACGTCTGCGGGTGATAGGGGCACAGCAACAGCACGACTTCTATGTCCTGATCGCGGCAGAAGGCGAGCAGATCCTCGAAGCGCTGCATCCATTCGGGGCGCACCAGGCTGAAGAGGCGGAAGCTCTTCTCGAACTTGGAGGCGTAGGCGATCGCCTCGGCCCGCGCTGTCGCCGAGCTTCTTTCCCGAAAACTCTTCGCGTAGGAGATGGAGCCGTCGGGGTGCCTGATGGGCTCCTCTCCCTCCTCCGTCTCGGCGACCCACACCTCTCCCTGATTCCGCCCGTCTCCCTTCGAGGAGGCTCGGTGCGAAAGCTCTTCGAGGGATGCCTGGAGGTACGAGGGTGAGAAAGCCTGCGACATGCGTCCAAGGGAGGAGAAGAGATCACGGCTCGGCCGCCCGTTGTCCGCTCTCCCCGCCCGAGAGGAGAACGCCTTCTGAAACTGCTCCAGACTCAGCCAGCCGTCCAAACCATTGTCCGCGTTGAAGGCCCAGGGATCCACTCCCAGGATGAGTCTCTTCGGCAGCAGATCACGCTCGGCGTAGATCTCAAGAAGGGCCTCGTGATCCTCGAGTGTGGCTTCGGTCACGCTCGCGTTGTAGAGGGAGGGAAGCTCGAGACCCTTGGCGGAAAGGCACAGAGTGCGGCTCGAACCGAGTACGAGCGTCTGGGGAGCCTCCGTCCTTGCTTCGGCCACATAGCGCTGAAGCAGCCGGTCGTCACACGCCCCTACCCCGCCGACGTTGTTGCCGGTTGCGAGCAAAGCCGCCGCCTCTTTCTCCAAGGCCGGTCCGCGAAAGAGATGCGCGGGGTCGACGGACATGTTGACCGCCGCTATCGCCACGAGTACCGGGATCGCCAGGGCGAATACCCGGGCGATGTTCCTTCCTGAATCCACTACGTGACCTCCCCTAGAACTGGAAGTAGATGAACTCGTTCGCCCCGAAGTTGCCGAATACCAGGACTATCGCCACGGCTGCATACCCGACCGCAAGACGCGCTTTTCCGGGCAGCAGCTGCACAAAAGGTCGCCCTCCATGTTCCTCGCGGAGCTCGTCCGCCAAGAGAAGAACGAGCACGCCGAGGACTACCGCTCCGAGGAGAGGGGACGGGAGCCCGAGGGCGGTCAGCGCCGCGGAGAAGGCGGCCGCACTGAGTTCGAGCCCCTGGAGCAGATGCCCGTACACGTAGACGGCGTCACCGATGCTCTCGGCGCGGAATAGCACCCAAGCGAGTCCCACCAGCACGAAGGTGACAAGCACACCCGCCGCCAACGACCACCTCCGTACCCATTCGGGGAACGCGCGCGTGGCAAGACGCACGCCGAAGGGAGCGAGCAGCGATTCCACGGAAAGGAAGAGTCCGTGCAGGGCCCCCCACGCGAGGAACGTGAGGCCGGCACCGTGCCAGAGGCCGCTCGCCCAGAACGTGATGTTGAGGTTGGCGAGATGTCGCAGGGTTCCCACTCTGCTTCCGCCCAAGGGGAAGTACAGGTAGTCGCGGAACCAGGTGGAGAGGGAGATGTGCCAGCGGTGCCAGAAGTCCCCAAGACCACGGGCCAAGTAGGGTCGGCGGAAGTTCGCCACCGGCTTGAAGCCGAGAAGCATGCCGGCACCCACGGCGAGGTCGGTGTAGCCGGAGAAGTCGAAGTAGATCTGGAGCGTGAAGGCAAGGGTAGCCAGGACGAGAGGCAGACCGGTGAACGCCTGTGGTTCCGAGAATGCCGTATTGGCCAAGACGGCCAGCTGGTCGGCTACCACCAGCTTCTTCACATAGCCGAGCAGCATTAGCCCAAGCCCCGCCCGGAACGCCTCAGACGAAAAAATGGCCGGTCTGTGGAGCTGCGGAAGGAAGTTGCCCGCCCGCTCGATCGGCCCGGAGAGAAGCTGCGGGAAGAAGCCGACATAGACGGCGAGCCGGCCCAGGTGACGCTCGCATGGCGTCCTTTCTCGGTATACGTCGATCAGGTAGCCAGCGCCCTTCAGCGTGTAGAACGCAAGTCCCACGGGAGCGATCAGCGAGTAGATGCCGGTGTCCGAGGCCACCGGGAGGTCTCCCGCGAGTTCGGCTATCTCGGAGACGATGAACCCCCCGTACTTCAGCACCAGCAGGGCAGCCGAGGCTAGAAGGACGAACACGGCAAGCAGAGCCTTCTTCGCGGGAGAGACTCCCGGTTCGCGCTTGGTCGGAGGGGCTGAGGGCGCGACGAGGCGGCCGCCCACGTACACAACGCCGGTGACCCACAGGAGCGCGAGCAGGTACTGAATGCCGAGGCTGGCATAGAAGAGGTAACCGGCCGCAAGGAGCACGATCCACCGCCGTCGCCCGGGCACGCGAAACGCGAGCAGGACCACTGCCGGCAGGAAGAGCAGGAAGGTTCCTGACGTGAAAGTCAAATGAGCCTCGGCGTGCGCAGGTGCGATGCTCGGTCCTTGCGATTGTACCGCCTGTGGGGTGTCTCTGGGCTAGCGCGTATAGTATGGAGTGTATGGAACCCCGAGATCGGCAAGCCCCATGGTCGGCACCGACATGCCCGATGGGTCGTGACGAACTGCGTGTCCGTCTGCGCTCAGCGAGTGTGCCGGGTGATGACGTGAAGGCGGCCCGCGGGTCTTGCGTCCCGGCGGCGGTCCTCATCGGGTTGCTCGCATGTCCCGAGGGACCGCATGTCATCTTGACGCGACGGAACGCCAACCTGAAGAACCATCCGGACGAGATAAGCCTGCCCGGAGGGCGAATCGAGGCCGATGACGATGGACCGGCGGCGGCAGCGTTGCGCGAGACGTTCGAAGAGATCGGTGTGGCTCCGCAGAACGTGGAGCTCCTGGGATGCCTCTCTCCCTACGAGACCGTGACGGGTTTTCGCGTGTATCCGTTCGTCGGCTGGATCGAGCTGCCGGTCGAGTTCGTGCTCGACACCGACGAGGTGGCAGAGGTTTTTCATGTGCCGTTGAGCTTCGTGTTGGACACGAGCAACCATCGATGCGAGAGCATCGTGTACAACGGAGAGTGTCACCGCTACTACGTCATGGAGTACCCGGGTCGCCGGATCTGGGGGGCCACCGCCAGCATCCTGGTGAGGTTCGCCCAGGCGCTCGGCTGCTGAAGCTTGCGGCTATGTCTTCTCTCTGATGCGGCGAGACCGAGCCCGGGCTTTGGCCGGGGGATTTGAGCCCCGAACCCGCCCGTCACGTCTAGGATCCTCCCATCAGAGCCAGGGTATACAGGAGGTGTGCGGCCTCCCCTCGGGATGCCGGCCGCCACGGGTCCCAGGCGGGGCCGAACCCAACCAGCCCATCGAGCATTCCATTGTACTCGGCCGTGCGCATGGTGGGTCCGTGGGTCGAATCGAAGGCGCCGAGGGAACAGGTCCAGCTTGCGGGTGGGGGGGCGAGCATACCGGGCCGCCGGCTCTCTGCTGCGCGCACCACCATGGTCACGAGCTGGGCCCGGGTGATGTCTGTCCAGGGGGCAAAGGTGGTGGACGTGGTGCCCACAGTGATACCGACCGCATAGGCGGCGGCCACGAACTCGTGCGGGTAGAGGTCGGCCACGTCATCCTCTCCCAGGTCAACGAAGGGTGAGGTCATCTCCTCGCTCACCGGGAGGCCGAGCACGCCTGCGATCATCTTGGCGAACTGCGCCCTCCAGAGGTGGTTGGCCGGTCGGAATTCCCAGCCTGAGGGCGTGTCGTAACCGCTGATGACCCCGGCACGAAGAAGCTCGTAGACGGCACGACTGTACTGGTGGCCGGGGCTCACGTCCCTGAAGACGCCCTGCATCACAGTGATGTCCGCGGTCCAGGGACCGGCTTCGTTTCGGCCTGCATCCCGCACCATGACCTCCACCGTGTGGGGGCCCGTCCCCGGGGCCAACCGCCATGGGAAGCCGCCCTCCGGCTGCGCGGCCCAGACGCCCCATGTACCACCGGCGTTTCGGGCCCGCGTCTCCAGGACGGGAGAACCATCTTCGGCCTCGAGGTCCGCGTTCACCACGTCGGAGAAGGTGACCGACGCTCCTCCGTTCAGGGCGAACGAGCCGAACCGGGGCGCCACCGTGTCTACCACCACGTCGCGGGTGCAGGCGGCGGGGATGAAGCCATAGCCGGTTCGGTCTACCACCTGGACCTGCAGTCTGTAGTTCACGTAGTCGGCCTCAGGCAGCGGCCAGTCGTAGTGCCAGGTGGCGAGCGGCGTGTCGCGGCCGCTGTCGATCACGGCGTCCGCCCAGGTGGTACCACCGTCCGTCGAGACGTGGACCGTCGCCACCGCCACGTCGTCGCTTGCCGTGCCCTTGATCACGGCCGCACTTCCCGGCGCGCCGCCCAGCACTGCTGCGGGCGAAGGCGTTTCCATGGTGGCCGTAGGCACTTCATTATCGGGCACGGCAAGGAAGATCTCGGCGGCATCGTGATGCCCCTGCATCCAGGCCATGGCGTAGCCGGAGAGACACACGAAGTAGTCGTGTTCCGAGTTGTTGGTGACGGTGCTCACCCATCCCTCGTGATCACGGAACATGATCTCCCAGTCCTCCATGCCTCCGCAGTAGGGGATCTCCTCGTCCCAGGCCAGACCGGTCTCCGAGATGCTGTAGCGCCGCTTGTCCCCAGCGCCGGTGGTCACCTGCTCGGCGGTGAAAGCCGTTGCGCCGATCGGCCGGGAAGCCAGGAACAATTGCTGCACCCCGGCAGTGCGGGCGTTCCAGGCGATGTAGTCTCCACCCGGACCGGAGGCGCACACCGGGTCGATGTCATCCCAAGCGTTGTTGGTGAGGTACGTGATGGCTCCATCTTCATAGCGCCAGATCTCGTAGTCCGCTCCATCATGGTGGGACCAGGTCACCGAGCGATCGCACACCTGAGGTCGGCCGTCCCCCTGCGCGTTGTCGGTCAGCCTGCGCACCACGTCCCCGTCCCACAGATAGATCTCGTGGTCATGCCCGTCCCAGCCCATCCAGGCCACCCACTCGCCGTCGGTGCTGGGTGCCTCGTCCCACAGCGAGTCGCTCTCCATGAGCCTCCCTCCGCGGGACGGAAGGTGGAACGTGCACACCTGCGACGGCTTGGCCATTCCCCCGTAGCGGACGTAGGCCACCAGGTCTCCCTCTACCGCGAGATCGTCATCCCGGAGGACGTTGTCGGTGATGCGGAGTGTGAACGCCGACTGCTGGATGTACGCGTAGAGCTCGCTTTCGCTGCCGTCACCTTTCAGCCATACCACATCTCCTCGGGTGGTCACGTGCGGGTCCCGGTTGCTCTGCCCGTCGGTGGTGAGTGCCGTGGTAGAGCGGGTGGCCAGGTCGAAGCGCATGATGTCGCTCTGGAGCGCGGGGCCGGTGAGTGAGGCCCATACCACCCAGCCTTGGCCGTACCCGCTCAGGGGAGAGGCATAGAAGCGAGGTATACCGTCGTAGTGGTCGTTGTTCGTGATCTGGAACGTCGCGAGATTGGCTGCGAACGCGTGGGCATGGGAAGCGTTAAGGAGGCAGCCAAGTGCCAAGAGCACCAAGAGAAGAACCAGGATAGAGAGTAGCATTGCGCGCGGGCGGGTCCGCACCCATGGTCGTCGGAGGGACAGGCTGGACCGGCGACGGCACCGATGTGCAAGGCACGTAGCCATGGAGACCTCCTCGGCAGCACACAGCACGAGACTCTCAACTTCATTATGGGTAGGATCGGGTGGCCGGTCAACCCCCGTATCCTAAGGGTCGCGGTATCAGGAGCGCGGGCATCGTGGGGGTGTCGAGGACGGCAACGGCGGTCATGCCCGTGGCGTTCCTTACGCCCCCGATGCGAACCTTCACCAGCATCTGGGCTATTCTATCCTCACACGTCGGAGAAGGAGCCGCGGTGCAACGTGGGGGATACTGCGAGGTCTGTTCCCGCTGGGTGTGGGTGAACAGCCGGGGTGAGTGCCAGTTCGGCCATCCGGCGAGTGCGGTGCGGGAGGTGCAACCCCTCAAGCCGCGGTCGCGGGAGGAGCGACCCTCGGTGCCCACAGCGCCCGCAGCCCCGGCAGGTGTCGCAGCCCCGGCAGGCGTCGCGGCCCCGGCGGGCATCCCTCCGGTGTCCACCGACATCGGCTCGGCGCTCGTGACCTACGAGAACCCAACGGTGGGCGACGACGCCGCGGCCCCGCGGGCTGCAGAGAGCCCTTCCCCGGCAGTCGCCGGCCCGTTCGCCCACATCTTTCCAACCCGATCTCTGTCGGTCCGCCGCTGGTGGTGGCGCCATTCCCTCTGGATCGCTTGGACTTTCTCATTCGGGCTATTCAACTGGCTCGCCTTCTTGTTCATCGGAATCCGGGCACGGCGGGCGCTGTGGTTGCTGGCGAGCCTCCTATACCTGATACCGATAGTCCTGACGATAGCCGCAATCGGAACTGGGTTCCTGGGTCCGGCCATCGCCTTTCAGCTGTTCGTGGCAGGCGTGTCCGTGCTCCACGCCTTCGTCGCTCGGCCGAGATACCGGGCCATCATGTTCGGGGATCCCCCTGCTGGAGTTGCCCCGGCTCCGCCGCCGGTCCTGGACAGGTCTGGGTACCGATCCCTCCCTCGCGGGCTGGATGAAGGCACGGTGGAGCTGATCCGCGAAGCGCAGAGGCAGGTGGACGAGATCGCGACGGTCGCCGAGGACATCGAGAAGCCGGACGTGCGCCGCAAGGTGGGCCTTCTCTGCCGTACAGCCGAGAAGATCCTGGTAGAGCTTCGCACGGAACCGACCCAAGTGTCGCTCGCCCGACCTTTTCTCAGTTACTACTTGGAGGCAGCGCACCGCATCGTGCGCGGGTACGCCGAGCTCTCCGTTCGCGGTTTCAGCTCATCGGACACCGTGGATACGCTGGCGCGGGCCGAGGCCTCGCTCGACAGCGTCCAGCACGCCTTCGACGGCCAGCTCGCTGGTCTTCTCCAACACCAGGTGATGGACCTGGAGAGCGAGATCTCTCTGTTGGAGAAGACGGTGCAGATGGATACGCTCATGAGCACGCCGGCTATGCGCCTCGATTCCACACCCAAGACAGGGGGAACCACATGAACGATGACACCACTGACCCGACCGGGAGCGAACTCCTCCCCGCCGGCGACCCCTCCGGCGCCGAAGTGACGCCCAAGCAGGTGCTGAACGAGGACGACCGAGCCCGCGTGGACAAGATAAAAGATACCGTTGACGTCACGGACCCGAACGTGGTGGTCCAGTACGGTCTCCCTGCTCAGAACAAGATCGCTGCGTTCGCAGACTCGCTCTTGGCCGACCTACAGACCAAAGACGCTGACGACGCGGGACAGGCCATGAAAGAGCTGCTTGCCAAGGTCAGGGAGCTCGACGTGGAGGGCCTTACAAAGGGTGCGCAGGGTTCGCGCATCCCCTTGGTCGGCCGGTACGTCGACAGGGTCAAGCGGTTCGATGCCCGCTACCAGAAGCTCTCCGTCACGGTGGACAGATTGGTGACCGCTCTCGAACGCGCCCGTATGGGCCTGCTCAAGGATGTGACCGTTCTGGACAAGATGTACGAGCTCAATATCGAGCACATGCGGCAGCTCGACCTCTACATCGCGGCGGGCGATGAGATCCTCCGGGAGCTTGAGACCACTCGCGTGCCCAGCCTCCAGGCGGCGGCGCAGGCCACCGACGACCCCATGGCCGTCCAGCGTCTCACGGACGTCAAACAGGCCGTCGCCCGCTTCGAACGACGCTTGCACGACCTCAAACTCACGCGCGTGATCACCATCCAGACGGCACCCCAGATCCGCCTCATCCAGGGGAACGATCAGAACCTGGTGGAGAAGATCCAGAGTTCCATCACGACCACCGTACCGCTCTGGAAGAACCAAGTGGTCATTGCGCTCAGCCTGTATCGTCAGCAGCAGGCTCTCATCCTCCAGCGGGCGGTGACGGACGCCGCTAACGAACTCCTCCTCAAGAACGCGGAACTCTTGCGGACGGGCTCCGCGGAAGTGGCGCGTGAGACCGAGCGTGGCATCGTCGACGTCGAGACGCTCCAGAAGGTCAACGACGAGCTCGTCTCCACCCTTGAGGAGACCATCCGCATACAGGAGGAAGGCCACGTGCGGCGTATCCAAGCAGAGGGGGAGCTCCTTCGCCTGCAGTCCGATCTGAAGCAGAAGCTCATAGAGTTGCGGGGGTAGCGTCGCCGGCATTGCGCAGGCAGTCGTTCTGGGGCGCTGATCCCACTGGAGGGGGTGGTGATGCTCAACAAGATCCTGACCGAGCAGCAGGACCGGCTTCTTGCCGAGGAGCGCGCCCTGCTCGCCGATCTTCAGGTCGTGCTCGCCCGTCACGACGCCGACCTCGATGATCAGAAGGCCCTTGAGCGCTCCATCCGTCGGCTCGACGAGCTGTTCCTTCTGGTGGTCGCCGGGGAGTTCAACTCCGGCAAAAGCGCGTTCATCAACGCTCTTCTGGGCAGCCGACTGCTCGAGGAGGGCGTCACCCCGACGACGAGTTGCATCCACACGCTGGCGCACGGCTCGGAGCTGGCGAGCGAGGTCGACGGGGACGGCATCCAGCGGATCAAAGCGCCCATCGATCTCCTGCGGGAGGTCGAGATAGTTGACACGCCCGGCACCAACGCGCTGGATCGCGAGCATGAGGCACTCACGGAGCGGTTCATACCTCGCTCCGACCTCGTTCTGTTCGTCACCTCGGCCGACCGCACCTTCACGGAGAGCGAGCGCGTGTTCATCGAGCAGATACGTAGTTGGGGCAAGAAGCTGGTATTCATCATCAACAAGGTCGATATCCTTCGCTCGGAGGACGAAAGGCTGGCGGTCGAGCGTTTTGTCGTCGAGAACGCCGAGCGACTCCTGGGCTTCTCTCCGGACGTGTTTTCGCTGTCGTCTCGGCAGGCGCTGGAGGCCAAGGGCGACGTCGACGAAGGCGGCGCGCTCATGCGGCAGAGCCGTTTCGCGGCCTTCGAGAGATACCTGGTGGAGGTCCTCGACGACAGCGAGCGGGTCCGTTTGAAGCTGCTCAATCCACTGGGCGTGGGCCTCAACCTCGCCGAGAAGTACCGGCGGGCTACTCAGGGACGTTTGGACATCCTCGCGGATGACGTCTCCGCTCTCGACAGCATCGAGCATCAGCTGGACCTCTACCAGGAGGACCTGGCCCGCGAGTTTGCTTTTCGGCTGACAGATGTAGACGGTGTGCTTCGAGAGCTCGAGGAACGCGGCCAACAGTTCTTGGATGAGACCGTGCGTATCGGGCGTATCTTCGATCTGATCAGGAAGACGCGGGTCAAAGAGGAGTTCGAGCGCAAGGTGGTCATGGACGCTCCGGCGCAGATAGAACACAAGGTGGGTGAGATCATCGATTGGATGGTGAGCGCCGAGCTTCGCCAATGGCAGGCCCTCGACCGGCACCTGACCGAGCGGCGGGCTCATCATGCCGACCGGGTAGTGGGTAGCCTCGGTACCTTCGACCAGGATCGAAGGCAGCTTCTCGACACCCTGGGCCGGGCCGCGCACCGCACGGTGGACTCCTACAAACCCGATGTCGAGGCCAACAGGCTGGCCGACTCGGTGCAAAACTCGGTGGCCGGCCTGGCGGTGATCGAGGTGGGGGCCATCGGCTTGGGAGCGATCGTCGCAGCCATGGCCACGACCACTCTGGTCGACGTCACCGGCATCTTGGCGGCGGGCTTCGTGGCCGCGATGGGCCTGTTCGTTCTGCCTGCCCGGCGTTCGCGGGCCAAGACCGAACTCAACAAGAGTATCTCGGAGCTACGCTCCCGGCTCATGGCTGCCCTCAAGGAGCAGTTCGAGCACGAGAGCGAGCGCAGCCTGGTCCGCATCCGCGAGGCTGTGGCGCCCTACACCCGCTTCGTGCGGGCGGAGCGCGACCGCTTCATCCATATGCGCGAGCAGATCGATGAGGTTACGGCCAGCATGGCCGGATTGCGGCAGCGGGTGGAGAAGCTATAGTCCGGCTCCGCGCACGCGTTTCGTGAGTGCCTCAATGGACGATGCGAGCGTAAGTCACTGACACGAGCGTAACTCACGCGCCTATGCTGTGAGAGTGACCAACAACACGGTCGCGGCTCCGACAATCAGGGCGACCACTGTCACGTAAGGGAATGTCTTTCGAAGGACGGCACCCTCTCGCCCGACGATGCCGGCGGTGCCGGTACCCAACAAGGCATTCGCCGGGGCTATGGCATTACCCAGCGCGCCGCCGGCACTTTGGGCGGCGATGATGGAAGCCTCCGGTAGGGCTTGAAGCCGAGCGACATCCTGTTGCAGTCCTGACAAAAGGACGTTCGAGGCGGTGTTGCTCGACGTCGTGAAGGCTCCTACGACACCGATGACGTTCGCGAGGAACGCGTAGCCAACCGGCGGTACGAAAGCCGCGATACCGAGGGCCAATGTCCTCGTCTGGCCCGAGTTGTCGAGGACGGTCGCCATGATCATGAACGCGGTAACGGCGACTGATGCCGGGAGGGCGCCGTCGGTCACTCCTTTCCAGATACCTTCAGGTGTGTCCATTCGAGCCCACGACTCGAAGTATCCGCGCAGCCGGTAAACGATCCAGGTGATGCCGGTAGCAATGAGAATGAAGGTACCCGGATGGGTGAAGACTGCGAACGGAGCATGTGCGTCGGTGGCCTCTCTGGTGACACCATAGCCGGTGGATGTTTCGGGGAACGGCACTCCCACCGCGAACGCTCCCAGCGCTCTTTCGACGGCTGGTACCAGAAGCACGCCAAGGGTCACTAAGATGAGAGCGAGGTAGGGAAAGGTCGCCATGGTGAGCCCCATGATCGGCTCGCGGTCCTTGCTCTTCTCTGTTGGGGGGCCAGTCGACTCCTGATCCCGGTCGCCGCTCTTGCTGCTGTTCATGGCGGGGCGCTGCATTTCCCCGTGAGCTTCGTCGTACCGGCTCCACCTGGAAAGGGGATAAAGAACGAGGAGCGCGATGGTGCCGGCGATGAAGTTCGACACGATGGGATTCCATAGAACGAGGCCCAGCTGCACACCCCCGTGAATGAGCGACACGATGAGGATCATCGGCAGGGCGTGACGTACAGCCGACCAGCGTCCGTAGAGCCAGGCGATAGTCAGACCTGCGCCCAGATTCACGATCCAAAGGAGTACTGCTGTCTGCGCGGCTGTTGCTCGTGGGTCGGCGATGTCGATCACTTGGTTGGTCGCGAGCCAGACTACGGCGATCGTGCCGAACATGTTTGCCCACGCGTGGCCGATAAGGGTCATCGCCACGGCGTATATCGGTCGCACCCCCAGTGCGACAAGGAGTGGCGCCACCACTGCGATGGGGACACCGAAGCCAATAATGCCCTGCAGGAAAGAAGCGAACACCCATCCGAACGAAAGGACAAGAAAGAGTTCATTGTGGCTGAACCTCAGAATGCCCGCACGCAGAGCATGAAAGGCTCCCGCCCTGTCGGCTACCGCATAGAGGAGCAGTGCCGGCCATATCACGTAAAGGACGAACACCGCTTCCCAAAGACCCTTTCCGCCGGCTGTGACAATCGTGTGAATCGGGGTTCGAAACAGTACTACCGCCACCAGTACCGCACAGAGCAGTCCAACTGGGGCGGCGCGTGTCGATTTCCATCGGAGTCCGATTAGAAGGATCAGCAGGATGACGATGGACGATAGTGCCGCTATCCAGTGACCCGCATCGGTGGGGACGTGAGGTTCCATCTGCTCCGCATTCGGGGGACCGTTGTCGAATTGATTCGCATCTCGATGGCGTGCGGTCGTCTTGAGAGCCTGTATACCCGCTCGCTGGTTTTCCTATTGCGAGTGCCGGGCAAGAGCTGTCCAACCGCCCCATCCACATGGGGCGCTCCGCATACGTGATGGAAGCAGGGCGAATCCCATGGCAGAGGCGATATCTCTCATTTCTGACAACCAAACCCCCACGGGTCGTCTGGTCACCTCAGCGCTGATAGTCGTGGTCGCAATCCTTCTGTACCTGAGTGTCAGTGCTCTTCTCCGTTGGCGAATCGAAGACCCTCTGAATCGCTACTATGCGCGCAAGATCAACCGCTACGTGATCGCCGTGATCGCGATCCTCGCCATCGGGTTGGTCTGGCGGGCATTCGCCGGTCGACTCGGGCTCATACTCGGCCTCTTCGGGGCGGGTCTGGCATTTGCCCTGCAGGAAGTCATCGGCGCGATCGCCGGATGGGCCAATGTCATTACCGGCGGCCTCTACAGAGTTGGTGACCGCATCGAGATGGCCGGTGTGCGGGGGGATGTGATTGATGTGACTCTGCTCAGAACGAAAGTGATGGAGATAGGTTCTTCGGTCGATGGAGGCCAGACGTGGGTTCACGGTTGGCAGCCGACGGGTCGAGTGGTTGCCATTTCGAACAAGAAGACATTCACCGATCCCGTCTACAATTTCTCTGCGGTCTTCGACTACGTATGGGAGGAGATATGGATTCCGGTATCTCGCAGGAGCGATTGGAAGGAAGCGGAACGCATCATGAAGGAAGAGGCCGAGATCGTTTCGCGAACCGAGGGGGCACGGGAAGCCATGCGCACGATGATTCGCCGCTACCCGCTACCGAAGCCCGAGATGGAGCCACGGGTGTTCCTTCGCATCACCGATAATTGGATGGAACTCAGTGCGCGTCTCATTGTCCCAGTGAGGAGTGCGCGAACCGTCAAGGATGGAGTGATGCGAAGGATCAGCGACCGCTTTGACGAGGCGGGGATCGAGATTGCGTCGGAGACGGTTGAGGCTACCGTGAGGGTCCCTGGGGACTGACATACCGGCTGATGCCAGATCGAACCCCTTCGGGTCAGCCGGATATCGGCAGTCGTCCAAGGAACCCGATGAGGGTCTCGTTGAAGGCAGTCGGGCTGTCATGATTGGCTAGATGTCCGGCTCCGGGGACTGGATGGCACGTGACGAGCGCGTCACTGGCGGCCCAGCTTCGCAGCATGCCCACGAGCCACGCAGCCTCGTTCTCGCCGTGAGTGAGCAACACGGGGACATCGAGTTCTTCTGCACGGTCGTATCCGAGCATTCCCTCAAGGGCCGCTCTGGTGACGGCGACGAAGTCCGCTTTCGACAGCGCCTGGTTTGCCTCTGCCACGTAACGTTGCACCTCCGGCTTGGCGGACATGAACGCGGGAATTGTCCGGCGCAGGTGTCGCTCGGGCCACAGGCGCAGGACCAGCGGCCGGGTTCTCCCGAAGAGCCGGTGTTGCAGTGGATAGCGGTGGCCGAGTTCGGGGGCTCCCACGAGAACGAGGGCGGAGACCCTGTCGGGGTATAGCCGAAGGAACTCCTGAGCTACTGACCCGCCGAATGACTGACCCACGAGAACGGACCGAGCGACTTCCGTCTTATCGAGTAACGCTTTCAGGTCCTGCGTGGCGAGGTGGATGCTTAAGCCCTCCCCCATCGGGCGACTGGCCCCGTGTCCGCGCAGGTCCCAGGTGATGACGCGGTATCCGGCGTCGAGCAGGGCGGGAACCTGTCCGTCCCAGGTGCCGTGATCGAGGGTCACGCCGTGGATGCAGATCACGGTTGGACCGTCATCTCCACCGCTGGTCCAGTAGTGTATGCGTGAGCCGGCGCGCTCGAAGGTGGCGGCGGTTCTACGGCGGGTGTGTGCGGGGCTCTTGTTGATGTCGTTCATCAGGGAGACCTTTCGGCGTGCCGGTATTCCGCGTGTCGTCCGTTGGTGTGGTCGCGAAGTGTGGCGGGGGCGCCCCCGTTCGGGGGCGCCCCCGCGCTCAAAGCGTCGCTCTGGTGCAGGTGCGCTCTCTCGCTAACCCTGCAGACCGGCGTAGATGGGGAGCCTTCCGGCTTCCATGTTCTCATCGACATGGCGCATGAGGAACAGGGCCATGTGGCCACGCAGGACCGAGTCGAGCGGCCCGTACGTGCCGTCACCGAAGCCGACCGCGATGCCCTGCGCGGCCAGCGCGTTTATGTCGGCGGCCCGGGCAAGCGTGTCGGGCACGTCGGTGAAGAAGCTCCTATCGGTGGCGTAGCTTCCGTTCTCAATGAGGTTCTGGAGCCGCACCATGAAGGTGGCCATGTCCCGGCGGGTCACGTCCGCATCTGGGGAGAAGGTCGTTGCGGTGGTCCCTTGCGTCACCCCCAGCGTGTAGAGCAGGGCGATCGCGTCCTTCGCCTCCTGGCTCAGTGCGCCGGTGTCGGTGAATCCTGGGTTGACCAACTCGGCCGGGGCTTCCAGGTCGGTGGTCTCAACGGCGTAGTTGATGAGCCGGGCCAGGAACAGCGCCATCTGCGAGCGCATTACCGGCTCATAGGGCCGGTAGGTGCCGTCGGCGTAACCCACGGTGATTCCGTAGAAGGCGAGGCAGGTGATCGCCTGCTGGTGAGCCTGTGTGAGCTCGGCGATGTCGGTGAGACCGGCATCGAATTCACCCATGAACTGAGCGGCGAAGTCGATGCCCCGAGCCTGCAGCTTCCAGGTGAGGGCCAAGTTGACCACTACGGTGTCCGCACCGTTGTAGGTGAGAATCTCGGAGAACACCGCCGGGTAACCGAGTTCATCGGCCGAGGCCCAGACCCTGAATGGTTGGTCGGCTTGGATTCCCCAGATGGCGAAGACGCCCTCTTCGTCGACCCCGAAGGAGGAATAGACTCCCGGGGGTTCGGAGTCATCCGTTTCGTACCACACCCACACCACTGCGCCCGGCACGGGGTCACCTGTAGTGGCATCGGTGACCGTGCCCGTGATTGCGGGAGGCCCAACCTTGGCCTTGATCGCAAAGTCTGTCTGGATAGCGGCTGTTCCGTCGAAGATGAATGGGTCGTTGGCCCCGTCCTGGTATCCGTCGGCGCTCACAAGCACCGTGTAGTAACGGTCGTCGAACGGCTCCCTGTCGAAGAAGGCGTAGTAGCCGGCTTCGTCGGTCACGGTCTGCCCGTCGCCGCTGGGCCCTCCGGGGGTGCCGAACGGTTGGCTGCGGAGAAGAGTGACCTCTGCCCCGGCGATGGGTAACCCGGTGTCATGGTTGGTGACGAAACCGGAGATGGAGGGCTGCGGGTATCCGTTGTCGGCGAAGGCGGCTCCGGCCACACCGAGCGACATCACCAACAGGAGTGCCAAAGAGAGGATAAGGGTTCGGGACCGGGGCGAGGGGGGTGGGACGGGACGCGAAGACATCGTGTTCCTCCTAGGTCGCGGCATGGGCTGCGCTTGTGCAGCGTGCCTTTTCGTCGCGTTGCCTGTCCTTACACCCTATCAGAACCCAGGAAGGACGGGTACCGATGTGTTTTGGAGGGTGGACGGGCTCGTTCCCGCAGGCCCCTGGATGTCTACGAGATCGTGAGCGCGAAGGTTGACCATCTCTGTTCGAGTGATTACGAGGGGAGTCAAGGTGGGAGGTGTGATCGTTTCTGCTCCTTGCCCGGCGGGTGGAGTGACGCGCATCGAGCCCAGCAGGGGCGCTGCAGGCAGACAAGCGAGCGACCATCCCTGCCCCGTCGACCGCGCTATACTCGAGGCATGTCATCAACGCTTTCACCGGAGACACTCGCGGTCTATCGAGCGACGGCGCGCCGCCGCGAACAAGAGCGGGCGGATCGCAGGCGGACAAGGCGCGAGTCGGCTTGGCACACCGCACGTGAAGCTGCGGCCGTGCTTCGGCGTGAGTACGGGGTGGGGCGCATAGTCGCATTCGGGTCTCTGGTCGAAGACAGGGGGCGCTTCTTCAGCGAGCGCTCCGACATCGACCTCGGCGCTGCGGGGCTGACGGTCGCCGTCCATCTCACCGCGCTTGGCCATCTGCTGAGGTTGTCATCTGAGTTCGAGTTCGACCTCATCGATTTGGAGCGTTGTCCAGAGGGTCTGAGAGAAGCGATCCTGGCTCAAGGGGTGGAACTGTGAGCGGAGCCATGGAGACGTTGGCGGGCCGCATTCGGCGCGAACTCGATGAGCTCGGAGTGGTGGCCGAACGGACGTCGCGCATCTGGAATTCGATTCCGTTGGATCCGGATGACTTCCGTGTGGATGCCGTGGCCATCAATCTTCACGGTCTCTACTCGGGAGTCGAGAGGGTCTTCGAGCAGATCGCCGACCGGGTCGATGGTTCGATGCCGTTGGGGTCGAACTGGCATCGGGAGCTTCTTGTCCAAATGGCGTCTGAGATTCCCGGCACCCGTCCGCCCGTCATCTCCTCGGATCTGTTCTTGCGGCTGGACAGCCTTCGCGGATTTCGCCACGTGGTCCGCAACGTCTACACCTACGTGCTGGACCGGCGACAAGTGCAGGTGCTCATCGACGATATGCCCTCGACTCTGACCATGTTGCGGGGTGAGCTCGAGTCCTTTGCCGAGCTGCTCGAGGTGTTGGCGACCTAGACGCGTTTCGTCCGCGTCCGACGCGGACCCTGCGCCACGAGAGTATCGCGAATTGCTGGTAGCATGTCCGTCGGGCCCTCAGCGTTGCTCCAATGCTTCGCGCGCGGGTTCGGCACTTGTCAGAGAGAGGGCGCACGGGCCGTGGAGATCATCAGCACTCAGGGACTCACCAAGTACTACGGTAAGACCCGTGGTATAGAGGACTTGTCGCTGTCCGTGCCGGCCGGCGCCGTCTACGGGTTCCTCGGCCCCAATGGTTCGGGTAAGACCACAACCATCCGTTGCCTGCTCGGCATGCTCAAGCCGACTTCCGGTGAAGCGAGCATACTCGGCCAGAAGGTGACACTCGACGGGTCCGACGTGCGCAGGCACGTGGGTTACGTGGCGGGTGAGGTACGTCTCTACGAACGCGAGACGGGAAGGTGGCACCTCGACTACGCAGCCGGTTTCCGTGGGGGCAAGGGTGTTCTGACGGACGATCTTGTCGAGCGATTCGAATTCGACCCGTCGAAGAAGGTGAAGGAACTCTCGAAGGGAAACAAGCAGAAGCTTGCCCTCATCCTCGCCATGACGCATGACCCCGATCTGCTCATCCTCGACGAGCCTACCAGCGGCCTCGACCCCCTTAACCAGGAAACGGTCTATCAAGTCATAGACGAGCGCATCGCGGCTGGGCGCACCGTGTTCTTGTCGAGTCACGTGCTTTCTGAGGTGGAGCGCGTCTGCGACCGTGTGGGTATCATCCGGGCCGGTCATCTCGTGGCCGAGGAGAACGTGGAGGACCTTCTCGGGAAACGACTCCGGCACCTCGAAGTGCGCTTTGGCGAACCTACGGCTCCCTCGTTCCTTGCCGACCTCTCTGGTGTGGACGCGGTCACCGCCGTCAGCGACGTGACGCTTGCGGCGCGCGTGAAGGGCGACGTCGTAGACGATGTCCTCAAGCGTATCGCCGGGCGGCGGGTCGCGGACATCACCATCCAGCAGGCCGGCCTGGAGGACGTCTTCCTCGAGTTCTATCGGTCCGACGGTCAAATCGAAGAGTCCGTGGCGGAGAGCGCCGGCGAAGGGGAGGTCCCGTGAGCTTCACCCTTCTTCGTGGAACGCTGCATCAGCGCCGTGCATCCATGTTCTGGTTCTGCACGGGCTTGGTCCTCTATTCGTGGCTGATGACCTGGTTCTATCCGAAGATCGGAGGAGGTCAGTACGCAGACCTGATCGAGAGCATGCCCCCCGAGGTGCTCCAAATCTTTGGCGGTACGGAGGTGGCGTTCGATTCGTTGGGCGGCTACTTCCAGACCGAGTATCTGGGCCTCATGTGGATGATCATCGTTTCCGCGGCGGTCGTGCTGTTTGCAGCTAGGTCGTTCGCGGGGGAGATAGGCGCCGGCACGATGGAATTCTTGCTCGCTCAGCCCATCTCGCGCGCGCGGGTGGCGGTCACTCGGATCGTGGCTTTCCTAGGGTATGTGCTCCTGCTCGCCGTGGCCTCGTTCGTGCCCATCCAGGCCTTAGGACCCATGTACGGCATCGATCTTGGTGCGGGGACCTTCTGGACGCTTTTCGCGTTCGGCGCGTTGTTCATGCTTGCCGTGGGCGGACCCGCGATGCTTCTTAGCTCGGTGTACCGTGACGCCGGAAAGCCGGGGGCGATCACGGCTGGCGCACTCCTTCTGCTGTGGATAGCCGACCTGGTCTCGAACTTTTCCGAAGCGGCCAAGTTCTTCGATCCCGTGAACCTGGTGACCTACTGGCAGCCGGGCAAGATCATCAACGGCGACCCGGTGGCGCCTGCGGGGTGGTGGATCTACGGTGCGGTGGGCGTGGTCTCGCTGGTCGCGGCGATCATCGTCTTCAGCCGTCGGGATGTAGCGTGAGGGGCGCTGGGCTCCCGCGGGTCGTGCGATGAGACGACTCGGTCAGAGCGCGGACTGAAGCACTCGAGTGAGCTCCTCGGGAGTCAGAGCGATCGGATTTGCCTTCATGCTGCTCGCCTCGGCGGCCTTCTCCGTGATCACCGCGAAGTTCGCGTTGCCTATGCCGTAGCCGCTGAGTCCTCGGATGTCGAAACGGTCGTTGAGGGCAGTGAGCCACGCGACGGAGTCTTCGGCCGCGGCCTGTGGGTTGCCGGTGAGCAGCCGGGCCACGGTCTCGTAGCGGCCGAGTGCCTCACTCCGGGGAGCGCGGTCACGCAAGGCGCGGACGTTCGCGGCTACCACATGCGGCAGCAGCGCCGCGCAGGCTGCGCCGTGCGGTATAGGGAACATGCCTCCCAGCGGCCCGGCGATCCCATGCACCGCGCCCAGACCGGCGTTCGCCAAGGCGATGCCTCCGAACAGACTGGCGGCGGCCATGTCCTCGCGGGCGGGGAGGTCGCGCCCGTTTTCGAACGCCATCGGCAGTGAGCGCGCGGCCCGGCGTATCCCCTCGAGACATAGCGCGTCGACCAAGGGGTTGGTGCGCGCACAAACGAAGGGCTCCACCAGTTGTGTGAGAGCATCGAGACCGGTGGTGGCGGTCAGAGCCGGCGGGACGCTACACGTGAGTTCCGGGTCGATCAGAGCGACCGCTGGCACCATCAATAGGCTGCGCAGGCTGACTTTGATGCGGTGCTCTGGAGAGGCGAGCACTGCGTTGCGGGTGACCTCGGAGCCGGTGCCGGCCGTGGTCGGTATGGCGATGAGTGGCACGGTGGCCACCAGCAGCGCCCGACCGCCCCCGATGATCTCGAGGTAGTCGAGGACGTCGCCCTCGTTTGTGAGCATGGCTGCGATTGCCTTGGCGGCATCCAAGGCCGCACCGCCGCCGAAGCCGATCACGTGGTCGCAGCCCTCGGCGCTCGCGAGCGCTGTGCCCTCGCGCACCGACTCGATGGTGGGCTCGCCCCTCACCGCGAAGACCACCGCGTGTGTCCGCTGACGGTGCAGGTCAGCCAGAAGCGGTTCGGCACGGGCCGTTGTGCGACCCGTCACCACCAACGCCCGCCTCCCCATGCCTCGCGCTATCGGCGCAGCTTCGACAAGGGTGCCCGTACCGAATATGATCCGGTGCGCAGTGACGAACTCGAACCGGGCTACGCCGAGCGGTGTGGTGCTGCCCGGAACGGCGGCGGACGACATGCCTATGCTCACGGTGCCGTCGGCCTCCGGGCCGTCTCTACGCCTGCTGCCGGTTGACACCTCACCAGTCCTCGTCAGCGGGGAATACGGTCCAGTATTTCTCGCTCGCGCGCGGCTCGGCCATCATCGGCTCTACCGTTTCTCTCCATGTCATGTAGTGAGCGGTCTGCTTGTGAGCCGCGGGGGCGTCTGCCGTGCGGTACACCTCGATCAGGGCGAAGTGCCCGGGGTCTTCCTCCCGCTGTAGGACGTCGAACCGCGCGACACCCGCTTCTTCTACGCTCAGACGGGCGTTCTCCAACGTCGCCTGCCGGAATGCCTCCACGTACTCCGGCTTCACCCGGACGTGAACGTGAACCACGAGCATGGCTTCCCCCTTTCATCGACTCGTGCAAGACCGTCATCAGTCACTACGCAGGGCTGCGCTGCGCTACGGGAGATACTGCTCGTCGATCTTGACGACCGCGTCACCGTCACGTTCGATCCACCAGGGCACGTCGCGAAGGTGAGTCGCCCCGGCGGGAGGGGACGCGCGCCAGAAGCTCTCGAACTCATCCCACGTGGTCGGCCTGTTCATGACCCCGCCATACGTCGAGGTGGTGATGACAACCGCATCCGACACCTGGAACTCCCGGAACTGCGGGTTGACGTTGCTGATGAAGTAGTCGGAATCCAACTCTTCTCCCGGGTCGATGACGCCGGCGGCGATCGCAGCGGCTACGGCCGCGTCCCCGGTGAGAAGCTCCGCATAGTCAATCCGTAGGTGGTTCCTGCTTCCGTCGATGCGGATCTGGTCTATGAAGCCCATGGCTCGGATGTTCCCGTTGGGGAGACGGGTCTCAGCGCTTGAGAGCGCCTCGGTGGTCGTCGTGCCGGAGGACGGAGTGGTGGAGGACGTCGACGAGGTGGACGCGGACGTTTCTGGGGTGGTGGAGTTGGATGTGTCGATCGTGGAGGTGCTGGGGATGGTGCCTCCGCCGACGGTCTCGCCACATGCTGTGAGTCCAAGGACAAGGAGCAGGGCGAGGACCAATGCGAATACTGGGCCTGCCACAAGAACAGGGGCCTTCGATCGAAACCTTCTCATGGTCTCCTCCTCAGAGCCAAGACAGTTTCCGGGGGATCGGACGAAGCTTCTCGTGACACATCCTCACAGTAGACTCATCGGGCCGGTACCGCCAGAGGAGTTTTCCGCTGAGGCCACCGCCATGGCCTGGGCCACCGTTGCCCGTATCCTCCCAATGCTGCTCTCAGAATGAGTGACCGCACCGGTTGCGCCGAGCCGGCTCACTTCAGTTCGAAAACCACCGTCACCTGGGCGGTGATGTCGAGCGTGCCCGGCTGGATGGTCGGGGCGAACTCCGCAGTGTCCTGGGCCGAACGCCCGAACTCTCCGTAGATTATCGGAACCGACACGCCGGCTTCACTCAGGCTCACGACCTCGCCAACCGACTTGCCCGCAGCCTTTGCCATGACCTCTGCTCTGGTCTTCGCGTCGGCGACCGCCTTTTCGATGGCCACCGCGCGCGACGCGGCGTCCTCGGAGAGCGTCCAGTTCGGCCCCCCAATGTCCGTTGCGCCGGCTCCGGCGGCCGCGTTGATCACGTCACCGATCTTGGCGGTGTCTTCCATCGTCACGCGCACTTGGACCGACGCCTGGTAGAAGGTGATCTTGGGTGCCTGGCCTTCTCGGTAGTCGTACTGTGGGTAAAGGTTCACGCCGGTGGTCTGGATGTGGTCGTCCGCAATCCCCGCCGCTTTGATGGCGGCGACGATCGTATCGGCAGTGCTTGAGGCCTCGGCGAGCGTCGTCTTGGGCTCTGTGCCCTGCACGGTCGCGCCGAAGATCATCTCGGCTTGGTCGGGTGAGGCGGCCTCCTTACCTTCGCCACTTGCGGTGACCGTGTTGAGCACGCCTGTGCCGGGATCCACGACCACTCTGGTCCCGCATCCGGCGAGAGCCACGACCACCAGGGCCGAGAGCCCAAGGACTGCCACGAGGCCTGCGTTGCGAATGTGCATGGTGTTCCCTCCTTTGACCACGTGATGGGTCCGCGGTCGCCGACGTCGGTCTAGTTCGGTCAATGAGACGAACGTGTACGCCCGTGGGTTCGCTTGCTCGTCGGGATCGCGCTGTCGCTTTTGCATCGCTCTCGCGAAGGGCATTTCTACAAGGGCATTTCTACACGAGCGATGTATATAATTGTATCGCTGGCCGAAGGCAAGCACAGGAGGACTCGGATGGATCGGAACATCGTCGAGGGCAAGTGTAAGGAACTCAAAGGGCGCGCGCGGGAGCAGTGGAGCAAGTTGACCGATGCGGCTGCGAAGGACTGACCTCCCCAATGACAAGTGACGACAAGTCCGCTCCTCCAAAGGAGCCGGAGTTTGGTCAGTCTGACTTCGTGATCGTCGGGGTGGGCGCCTCGGCCGGGGGTCTGGAGGCGTTTACAGAGCTTCTCCAGCATCTTCCACCCGATACCGGCATGGCGTTCGTGCTCGTGCAGCATCTCGATCCGAACCACGAGAGCATGCTTCCCGACCTCCTGTCCTCCAAGACAGCCATGGCGGTGGTCGAAGCTACCGACGACCTTCGCATGGCACCCAATACCGTCTACGCAGCGCCCGCAGCGCAGGACGTGACGGTAGAGCATGGCGTACTCAAGCTGATTCCCCGTCCGCCCTCCGGCCTCCACCTACCCTTCGATTTGTTCCTCGAATCTCTCGCGCTTGATCGGAGTACCCATGCGGTGGCCGTTGTCCTCTCGGGCACGGCCTCGGACGGCTCCGCGGGCGTACAGGCCGTGAAGCAAGGGGGCGGCATGACTATGGCGCAGGACCCGAGTACTGCGAAGTACCGGGGCATGCCCGAGAGCGCGATAGCCACCGGCGCGGTCGATCTCGTCCTCCCTATCCCACTGCTCGCGCAACAACTCACGATCATCGCCGGACATCCGGATGCCGCCCCGCTTCCGCCTCAGGACCGCCGCGAATCGCCCCTCCGCGCGGACGACTCCGTCCTGGCCGACCTGCTGGCTATCGTCCGATCCGCCACGCAGGCCGATTTCGCGCACTACAAGCGAAGCACGGTCTTGCGCCGGATCAGGCGGCGCATGATGCTCCGACACGAGGAGGACCTTGAGGCCTACCTCAAACTTCTCCGCAAGGACTCGGCTGAAGTCGAGGCGCTCTATCAGGACCTCCTCATTCGGGTCACCAGCTTCTTCCGGCAGCCCCAGGTGTTTGAGACCCTGAAGCAGGATGTGTTTCCACAGATAGCGGGATCTCAGACGGACGGCCAGGTGAGGTTCTGGGTCCCGGGCTGTGCCAGCGGTGAAGAGGCGTACTCCTTGGCGATGGCTTGGTCCGAGTTCACGGGCGACAATCATCTGGACAAGACGTCGTTCCAGATCTTCGCGAGCGACATCAATCAGCAGGTGATCGACAAAGCGAGACAGGCGGTCTACCCGGAGAGCATCGTCGCCGATGTCTCGCCCGAGCGCCTCGGACGGTTCTTCTCACGCTTCGACGACGGGTACAGGATCGTCAGTAGTATTCGGGAGGCGTGCGTGTTCGCGAGGCATGACCTGACTCGGGACCCGCCGTTCTCCAGACTCGACCTCATAAGCCTGAGAAACGTCCTCATCTACCTGGGGCCGCTTCTGCAGCGCCGGGTTATGCCTCTCTTGCACTTCGCGCTGCGCTCTGGGGGGTTCCTCCTCCTCGGAGAGTCGGAGTCGGTCGGCGGGTTCGCCGACCTGTTCTCGCTGGTGCACAAGAAGGACAAGATCTACGTGGCCCGTTCCGTAGACCCCTCGCACGGGCCGCCTTTCACCCTCCCCCCCGCTGAAGCGGAGGTCACCACCCCTACACTCGCACCAGCGGCGAAAGGATACGATCTCTCCAAGGAAGCGGACCGGATTGTACTGGACAGCTATGCCCCGGCGGGGGTGATCATCGATGCCGACCTGCAGATACGGCGGTTCCGGGGTCATACCGGGCCATACCTGGAGCCTGGGCCCGGCCGCGTGAGCTTCGACCTTCTTCGCATGGCCCGCGAGGGTTTGGCGGGCGAGTTGAGTACCGCACTCAGGGAAGCGAAGAAGGGCGGTGCAGCTGTCCGCAGGCGGGGAATACGCATTCTTCGTGACGACGAGGTGGTCGCCGTCGGGTTCGACGTCCTACCTCTCACCTCTCCGACCGGGGAGGCCTCGTTCCTCGTCCTGTTCCACGAGATGCCGTTGGCGGACAGGGAGGCCTCGGGTGCGGAGCGTACCGATTCTACCGAGGCCGCCGACGACCTGTCTGGGCAAATTGCTGAGCTGGAGCGGGAACTCAGTGAGATGAGGGAGTACGTTCGGGCGGTCTTGGAGGACAAGGAGTCGGCGAACGAAGAGCTTCGCTCGGCCAACGAAGAGCTGCAATCCTCCAACGAAGAGCTGCAAAGCGTCAACGAGGAGCTGGAGACGGCCTCGGAGGAAGTCCAGTCGGCCAACGAGGAACTGCGGACCCTGAACGAGGAGCTGCACGCCCTGAATGAACGGCTCGCCGCATTGAACGAGGATCTGAAAATCAAGAACGAGCAGCTCCGAGAGCTCAATATCGAGCTTGATGCTCGCGAGGTTGAGCTGAAACGAACCAGAGACTACGCGCTGGCCATCATCGACACGATACGGGAACCCCTGCTGGTCCTCGACCCTGACTTGGTCGTGGTATCGGCCAGCCCGCCCTTCTACGACATGTTTAAGACGAGGGCCCGCGATACGCTCGGGAGGAGCCTCTTCGCGCTGGACGGGCGATGCTGGGATATCGCTGAGCTCCGTGACGCACTCACGAGTGTAGCGGCCGGGACAAACTTCAAGGATTTTGTCGTCGACCGGGAGATGCCGCGGCTCGGAAGACGCACGATGGTCCTCTCCGGCCGCCACATCCACACTGCGGGCGGTGGAACGGAGAACGTGCTTCTGGCGATCGAGGACATCACCGAGCGCGCGCAGGCCGAGGTCCTGAGCGAGGCGCTCGACGGGATCAATCTCACGATGATCTCGACCATCGACTACGATGAGCTCCTGGAACGGGCCATGATCGAGGCCGAACGGGCTCTTGGGTGTGACGAGGCCGTCCTCGCGGTCCTGGTCGACGGCTCGTGGATCACGAGATTCTCGGCAGGTGCATCATGGGCAGTTGCGGGTGCGGCCGTTCCCGACAGGCAGGCCAGGCAGTTCTCAGCCCTCTCCATCGGGCAGCGGGCGCTGGTAAGCACTGCCTCGTTGGAAAGAAGAGCTGGCCTCTCGTCGAGCGAGGCGGGTAAACGGGTGTTGCACGTGCCACTCAGTGCCCGGGACCGCGTGGTCGGTGCCCTCAGTCTAGTTCGCCATGGGCGCAAGGCTACATTCACGGAGACGGAGCTGGGCTTCATCGACAAGCTTTCCCCCGCGCTCTCAATAGCGCTTGAGAACGCCAAGTTGCACGCGAATGAGCACCGGATAGCGGAGGTGCTCCAGACGAGCCTGCTGAAGCCGATCTTGTCTGTGCCCGGGGTAGAGATCGGTCTGGCCTACCGGCCCGCTCACATGGCCGAGTTGGTGGGGGGCGACTTCTACGACCTTTTCTCCATGGAGAACGACTGCGTCGCTATGGTCGTGGGCGATGTCTCCGGGAAGGGAGTGTATGCCGCCTCACTTACAGAGACCGTTCGTGCCACCCTGCGGGCTCTGGCCTTGATCGACTTCTCGCCATCATCGATCCTCACCAAGGCGAACCGACTCCTCTTGGCCGAACTGCCCGACAGTCAGTTCTGCACGGTGCTCTTGGCCATGGTGGATGTGACGAGAGGTAAGGTCACCATCTCTTCGGCCGGTCATCCACCTCCCGTGGTCTGCGGCGAACACACGCGTTTTCTCGACGTCGATGCCGGAACGCCGCTTGGGGCGCTGAGTGGCCTCTACTCGGAGGCCGAGTACGATCTGCTGTCCGGAGAGACCATCCTTCTGTATACCGATGGCTTGACCGAGGCAAGGCGGGGAACGGATTTCTTCGGTGAGCAGGGGCTGGTTGAGGCGTTGGCCGGGCAGGAATGCTCGGACGCGGTGAGCGTAGTCGATGCGGTGATGTCGAGGGTGACCGAATACGCAGGATCGCGGCTGTCCGATGATCTGGCTATCATCGCGGCACGCCTTGTGTCCCCCGATTACCGGGGGGGTGACGCTGTCGCCGACAGCAGGTCAGAGGCTGAGTCGGTCGACTAGTACGTAGCTGCGTTCCCTTCCGAGACCCGGCTCGTTGCGTACCGACTGCATCACGCAGATGGCGGTCTGCCGGGGCTGGGGTTTTCAGGCAGAGCCACGCTGCGCAACTGGGCCTCGACGAGGCTTCCCCCGCAGTACTGCTCGCGTAGCTTCGGCTTCTCGATCTTGCCGGTGGCGTTCCGGGGCACCGCAGCGAAGATGATCAGGCGGGGACACTTGTAGCGGGGCAGGGCCGAGCAGAATCCCAGGACCTCGTCCTGGGTGAGTTCGCGGCCCGGCTTGAACTCGATCACGGCCGCCACGATCTCGCCCAGACGCTGGTCCGGCATGCCGATGACAGCCACGTCCTTGATTGTGTCGTGCCGGCGGAGGAAGTCCTCTATCTCCACCGGATAGATGTTCTCGCCGCCAGTGATGATCACGTCCTTCTTGCGGTCGACCAGATAGATGAAGCTGTCCTCATCCATTTGGGCCATGTCCCCGGTGAGAAGCCAGCCGTCGCGAAGCACGGCGGCGGTGGCTTCCGGATCATTGTAGTAGCCCTTCATGACCCCGGGGCCTGCGACAGCCAGCTCGCCCACCTGACCCCGGGGAACGGGATGGCCCCCTTCATCGACGATGCTCGTTCTCCACAGATAGCCCGCCTTGCCGATGGCGCCTACTCTGTGGATGTTCTCCACACCCAGGTGTACGCATCCCGGGCCGGTCGACTCGCTGAGTCCGTAGTTGGTGTCGTACTGGTGATGCGGGAAGTGCTTTAGCCAACGCTTGATGAGGCTGGCCGGTACCGGCTGCGCACCGATGTGCATGAGTCTCCACTGAGAGAGCTCGTAATCACCGAGTTTCAGGTCTCCGCGGTCGATTGCATCGAGGATGTCCTGCGCCCAAGGGACGAGGAGCCAGACGATGGTGCAACCTTCCTCCGACACAGTCCGCAGGATCCACTCCGGCTTCACCCCCCGCAGGAGCACTGCCTTGCTCCCCGACAGGAGGCTGCCGAACCAGTGCATCTTGGCACCCGTGTGATAGAGGGGTGGGATGCAGAGGAAGTTGTCCTCGCGGGTCTGTCCGTGGTGGCGCTGCTCCGTCCGGCACGAGGCCACCAAGGCGCGATGATCGTGCAGGATAGCCTTGGGGAAGCCGGTGGTGCCCGATGAGAAGTAGATGGCGGCCTCACCCTCATCGGTGAGCGCTACCTGCGGGTCTTCCGCCGAGCAGGCCGAAGCCGCCTGCATGAGGCTCTCGGCGAACACCGGGCAGCCGGGGCCCACGAAGAACCTAGAACCTACCTGCGGGATACGGTCGAGAACGGCTTCCACGCGCTCGACGAACTCCGGCCCGAACACCAGAGCGTCGGCTTCTGCGAGGTTGAGGCAGTACTCGATCTCCTCCGCCGTGAACCGGTAGTTCATGGGGACCGCGAGAGCCCCGGTCTTCAGGACCCCGAAGTAGATCGGCAGCCACTCCAGGCAGTTGGTCAAGAGGATCGCGACCTTGTTGCCCTTCCCGATGCCCCGGCCGAGCAGCAGGTTGGCGATCCGGTTGGCGGCTTCGTCGAACATCTGCCACGTGATCTCACGACGTGAGTAGGTCACCGGATCGGTCTCGAGAAGATCGTACTCGCGCCACGTGACTTCGCGGTTCCCTTCCGCCTCCGGAGTGACTTCGACGAGGCATACCTCGTCTGCGTAGAGACGCGCGTTGCGGAGGAGCATCTCGGTGATCGGCATCGCCTTCAATCCCTTCCTGACGTTCCTTGTGTGCTGATTAGCCTTGGTCGTATCTTCCGTCCGGTCGGACGCGCCGTGTCCCGACGAGAACTGCCGGGCGCGTGAGTCCGCTCCTCGAATCGTTTCCCAGTGTAACGTGGCCATGACGGAGCGTGAATGGGATGTAGGCACAGGAGGGCGCGGGAGAGCGCCCATGGAACCTACCGATAGACGCTACTTCGATGGCCTACCTTGACCACGTACACCACGAGGCGGTCGTCCTCGATCGCGTAGACGATGCGATAGGCGCCCTGCCGCACCCGGTACTGCTCTCGACCGGTCAGCTTCTCGCAGCCCGGAGGGCGAGGGTCGTCACTCAGTGCCTCGATCTTTGCGACGATCTGTTGTCGCTGCTTCTTTGCAGCGATGCCTTCGATCTCACGAGCGGCGGAGGGTTTGATGAAGACCCTATAGCTTCCCATCCGCCTTCAGAGCCCGCACCACGGTCTCGAACAGAAGGTCCGGCTCTGACGCACGCTCTTCGAGCGCTTGGAGATCCTCGGCATCCTCGGCCAAGGCGAGCTTCACTGCGTCGCTGACGAGATCGGAGATAGAACGGTCGGTCATCGCGGCTCTGATCCTGAGCGCGCGATGCAGCTCCGGATCCAAGTAGATTGTGCTTCTTCTCAATGCTTGAGTCATGAAGAAAGTATCTGGCATTAGCGTTATAACGTCAAGACGTTCTGGGGTTAGCCAAGGCCGCGGCCGTGTCCTACGTGGTCTTCCGGTATGAGTTATGGCCCGTACGGGATTCGAACCCGTGATCTCCGCCTTGAGAGGGCGATATCCTAACCGCTAGACGAACGGGCCAAGCAAGCCGGGTGCCCGGGCTCGAACCTGGACTCCGCGGATCTGTAGTCCGACGTACTCTACCCGCGGGCGCTTCGGGCTGTCAACCGGCGGTGCCCGACGCGGTGCTGGTCGAACGCACGTCTGGCGGGAATCTGCCCTCAGTGCAGCCGATCCGAGTGTAGCTCCATCGTTGCGCAGATCAGCCGTGTTCCGTGAGCAGCCGCTCCAGGGCCTCCAGGAAGCGTTCGCGATCCTCATCCTGAAACGGAGAGGGGCCCTGGGTGCGCCCGCCTTTCCGACGGTGTTTCTGCTCCGCGTGGCGAACGGCCAGTTCGAGGTCGATGGTGGCCGATAGGTATTGGCGGCCCCGGGGACTCAATGCGCGGGCGCCGCGTCCCAGGACCATTGCTGCGAGGCCGATGTCACCCGTCACCACGATGTCTACCGGGGTGAGGAGAGGGACGATGGCGAAATCGGCGGCATCAGGTCCCGACGCCACCTGCAGCGTCTCCACTCCCGATCGGCCGGTGAAGCGGCTCAGGTCTTGGGACTCGTTGGCGACAAGCACGAGGGAGACGCTATGCGCGCGTGCGATGGCGATCGCTTCGCGGGTGACGGGGCACGCATCGGCATCGATGAAGAGGGTGGTCATGACCACACTATACGTGGACTGGGTCATTGCCACCCGATGCTATCATCCAGATGGGAGTATCGCGCCCGGTCAACGTACGACGTACAATGCGAGAGTGTTCGAGGGAATGAAATGATTGAAACGATCGATCGCCTGCTGCAGCAGCTCAGCCGGAGCCGGCCAGAACCCCCGTTCGGACTCAAGCTGTGGGACGGCAGCGAGCGCCGCTACGGGCAGGGCAAGCTGGCCTTCGTACTCGATTTGTGCACGCCCGAGGCGGCTGTGGACGTGGTGGCGCGGGGTTCTCTGGGCTTCGGTGAAGCGTATATGACTGGACGGCTCGACGTGCAAGGCGACCTTCAGCAGTTGCTTGCCTTTGAATCGCACCCCGCAGTGCGCGAGCTGCACATCTCCGCGCTTCAGAAGGCCAAATTCATGGCAGGGTACTTGCGTGCGCGAAACAGCGCCAAGAGGTCACGCGAGAATGTCCGTCACCACTATGACCTGGGCAATGATTTCTATCGGCTCTGGCTGGACGAGAGCATGACCTACTCGTGCGCCTACTGGAGGGACGATTGCGCCACGCTGGAGGAGGCGCAGGAGGCCAAACACGAGCACCTGTGCCGCAAGCTGCAACTCGAGGCGGGCGACCGTCTGGTGGACATAGGCTGTGGCTGGGGCGGGATGCTCGCCTACGCAGCCCGCAACTACGGGGTGGAAGGCGTGGGCTATACGCTCTCCACCGAGCAGTGCCAATGGGCCAACGAGAGGCTCAGGGCTGAGGGTCTCCATCCCCGCGTCCGAGTGGAACTCAAGGACTACCGCGAGGCGGAGGGTGAGTTCAACAAGTTCGTCTCCATCGGGATGTTCGAGCACGTTGGGAAGGAGTTCTATTCCACCTTCTTCGAAAAGACGGCCTCGTTGCTTACCCCGGAGGCCATCGGTGTGCTCCACACCATCGGCAAGGATGTCGAGACTCAGTTGGATCCCTGGGTAACCACGTACATCTTCCCGGGAGGATACCTACCGACGGTGGCTCAGATGGCCGAACCTCTGGGAAACGCCGGCCTCCTCCTTACAGACTTGGAGAATCTGCGCCCGCACTACGGCCGGACGCTGGACGAATGGATCGCGCGGTTCGAGGCGCACCGGGACGAGGTGGCCGCCCGCTTCGGGGAGGAGTTCGTGCGCATGTGGCGCTACTACCTGAACGCCTCGGCGGTGGGCTTCAAGACAGGTGGCACCCGTCTCTACCAGATCACATTCACCAAGGGCATCAACAGCGGCCTGCCCTGGACGCGGGAGTGCCTCTACACGGGCTAGATGGTTTCTGCCACCTCGGGCAGTGTGATCGGCTAACCTTCTGGTGTTGCTCATGGCCCGTACGGGATTCGAACCCGTGATCTCCGCCTTGAGAGGGCGATATCCTAACCGCTAGACGAACGGGCCAAGCAAGCCGCGGGGGCGGTTCGCGGAGCGGCGGAACCACACCGCCCAGCAGCCCTCGCGCTTTGTTGTGGCTGCCCGGCGAGGATTCGAACCTCGGCTAACTGATCCAGAGTCAGTCGTGCTACCGTTACACCACCGGGCAACGATTCACTGAAGCGGGACGCGCACCTCAAGGCCCCGCGACAGACGATGCGCGTGCAAGTGTACCATCGCGGCGGAGACACGGCTTGCCACGGCGGCTGATTTCTCGCTCGGCCGATTGGACCCCGCGGATTAACCGCCCACTCCGCGGCTAGCCCCGGCCCTGCTTCCGCTCGATCTTGGCCCAGGTGTCCTTCAGGGTCACGGTTCGATTGAAGACTGGAGCACCCGGACGGGAGTCCTCCCAGTCGGCGCAGAAGTAGCCGAGCCGCTCGAACTGAAGACGAGTGCCCGGTGCCACCGCGGCCAGCGACGGCTCAAGCATGCAGCCCTGCAGGGTCTCCAGCGACTCCGGATCGAGGCTCTCGGTGAAGTCACGCCCCTCGGGCACGGCCTCCGGGTTCTCCACCGCGAAGAGCGTGTCGTAGAGGCGAACCTCGGCCTCAACGGCGTGCGCAGCGGACACCCAGTGGATCGTGGCCTTGACTTTGCGCCCGTCTGGAGCGTCGCCGCCACGGGTGGCCGGGTCGTAGACGGCCCGCAACTCGACGATCTCCCCGCTCTGCGGGTCGCGGACCACTCCGGTGCAGGTGATCAGGTAGGCGGAGCGCAACCGCACCTCTACTCCTGGGCTCAAGCGACGGTACTTCGGGGGCGGCACCTCACGGAAGTCGTCCTGCTCGATGTAGACGACGCGGGAGAAAGGCACCCGGCGGGTGCCCATCGAGGCGTCCTCGGGGTTGTTCACCGCTTCCATCTCTTCGACCTGCCCCTCGGGGTAGTTTTCGATCACCACCCGGAGCGGTCTCAGCACCGCCATGGCTCGCGGGGCGCGGCGGTTCAGGTCGTCGCGCACGAAGTGCTCCAGCAGCCCCAACTCGACCATGTTTTCGCGCTTCGCAACCCCGATACGCTCGCAGAACGCGCGGATGGCCTCGGCCGGGTAGCCGCGTCGCCGCATGCCCGAGATGGTCGGCATACGTGGATCGTCCCAGCCTTGCACGTGGCCCTCTCGCACGAGTCGAAGTAGCATGCGCTTGCTCATCACCGTGTGCGTCACGTTGAGACGCGCGAACTCGCGCTGGCGCGGCAGAGCCCGGGGAAGATCCAATGCCTCGAGGATCCATTCGTACAGAGGTCGGTGCACCTCGAACTCGAGTGTGCAAAGGCTGTGCGTGATGCCCTCGATGTAGTCGCTCAGGCCGTGAGCGAAGTCGTACATCGGGTAGATGCACCACTCATCACCCGTGTGATGGTGCGAGGTGTGACGGATGCGGTAGAGGATCGGGTCTCGCAACCAGATGTTGGGCGCGCTCATGTCGATCTTGGCACGCAGTGTGCGGGCGCCGTCCGGGAACTCACCGGCGCGCATCCGCTGGAACAGGTCGAGGCTCTCCGCCACCGGACGCTCTCGGTAGGCGCTCTCCCGGCCCGGCCGGTCGGGTGCCCCGCGCATCTCGTCGACTTCCTCTGGAGTGTGGTCGCAGACGAAGGCCTTGCCCTTGCGGATCAGCTCGAGTGCGTACTCGTAGAGCGGCTCGAAGTAGTCGGAGGCGTAGAACGGCTCCGACGGTTTGCCGCCGCTGTGTGCCGGCTTGAGACCCAGGCAGTGGTCCGCCCAGCCGGCGATGAGCCATTTCACGTCCTCCGTGATGGAATCGACGTACTCGACGTCTTCCTTCGTGGGGTTCGTGTCGTCCATGCGCAGGTTACACTGCCCACCGAACTGGAGGGCAATGCCGAAGTTCAAGCAGATGGACTTGGCGTGGCCGATGTGGAGGTAACCGTTGGGCTCGGGCGGGAAACGAGTCACCACGCTGCTGATACGGCCCGTGGCCAGGTCCTGCTGGACCATCTCCCGGAGGAAGTCTTGGTGCCCCGGAGTCGGCTGTTCTTGGTCTACTTTGGGGTCCGACATGGCGCCTCTTCTGGGTCACTGATCATTTGAGTTCACTTCCGATGCGTGCGGGCGTCGGAGTCCGTTTCTCTCACAAGCCCCGGGTTGAGTCAAGGCCCGCGGCCACCGATTGTGCTGCCTCAAGACGGGCCAGGACCCGCTCTCTCCCGATGAGCCACATGGATTCGAACAGGGGAAGAGACACCGCAGACCCGCTGACGGCCACCCGCACCACCTGGAACAAGACCTTGGGCTTGAACTGGAGCACTTCGGCGAGTGACCGCAGGGCGGCCTCGATGGCAGCGGGGTTCCACTCATCGAGGGAGGCACACGCGGTAAGAACAGCCGCCAGCGCGCGTCCGGCATCCTCATTGGCAAAGGCCTTCTCCGCGGCTGCGGGATCCATTGCGGGCTCCTCGACGAAGAGATACCGCGCCAGGGGCGCGATCTCACTCATGCGTTTGGCACGCTCGGCCACGAGTTGAGCGAGGGCCAGGTACCAGTCATGCCGGGTCTCGAGTTCGCTCGCGGAGCCCAGCCCCGCGTCCTCCAGCCAGGGCAGCATCCGGGCTACCAAGGCCTCCGGCTCCATATCACGGATGTAGGCCCCGTTCATCCAGTCCAGCTTGTCGAAGTCGAAGATGGCTGGGTTCTTCGAGATGCGCTCCAGGGAGAACTGGGTCTTCAGAACCTCAGGGGGGACAATCGTCGTCTCCCCGTCGAGTGACCAGCCGAGCAGGGCGAGGTAGTTCAGCAACGCATCGGGCAGGAATCCCATGTCGCGGAACTCCTCGACCGACGCAGCTCCGTGGCGCTTGGACAGCTTCTTGCCGTCCGGTCCCCAGATCATCGAGAGATGGGCAAAGGTGGGCACGGGACGGTCGAGCGCTTCGAAGACCAGGATCTGGCGGGGCGTGTTGGAGAGGTGGTCGTCTCCGCGGACCACATGGGTTATCTGCATGTCGGCATCATCGACCACGGTGGCGAAGTTGTAGGTGGGAGTCCCGTCCGGGCGCACGAGCACGAAGTCGTCCATGTCGCCAGCCGCGAAGACGGTCCTGCCTCGTACCGCGTCGGCGAAGACTATGTCGCCACGATCAACCGGCACCGCCAACCGCCACACGTGCGCTTCTCCCGCGGCCAGACGGGTGGCCACCGCGGAAGCCTCGAGTCGCCGGCAGGTCCTGTCATAGCCGGCATGACCGTCGCCGGCGCGCGCCGTAGCCCGTTTGGCCTCCAGCTCCTCGGTGGTGCAGAAGCAGGGGTATGCGCTGCCGTTGGCCTTCATGCGGTCGAGCGCTCTCCGGTGATACTCGGCTCGCTGCGTCTGGAAGTAGGGACCGAACGGACCACCCACGTCCGGTCCTTCGTCCCAGTCGATGCCGAGCCATCCAAGAGAGCGGAGAATCTGTGCGGTGTTCTCCTTCGTGGAGCGTTCTGCATCGGTGTCGTCGATGCGCAGGATGAACACGCCACCTTTTCGCCTTGCGAACGCCCAGTTGTAGACGGCCGTACGCGCACCCCCAACATGGAGGGCGCCGGTGGGGCTGGGAGCGAAGCGAACGCGAACGGGGTCGGCCAAACCTACACCTCCACGATGACCGGGATGATCATCGGCCTGCTACGCGTGCGCTCCCACAGCAACTGCGAGAGAGAATCGCGCATGGCTTTCTTGATTACGGCCTGGTCGGTGGCCCCCCCGTTGTAGGTCTTCGCCAGCGTCCTCACTATGCGTGCTTGAGCCTCGGCGAGAAGGTCGTTCTCCTCGGGACCGAACGCGAGTCCCCGCGTGATCAACTCTGGATCGGAGGCAAGACGGCCCGTCTGACCGTCGATGGTCACGACCAGGGTGGCGATGCCGTCCTGCGCTAGAACCCGCCGGTCGCGCAAGACCACCTGACCCACATCTCCCACTCCGAGTCCGTCGACATAGACGACGCCGTGCTCTACGCTCTCGGCGATGCGGGCCCCGCTCTTGCTTAGCTCGAGGCAGTCGCCATTACCGAGCACGAACACGTTCTCCTTCGGTACGCGGACTGCTTCGGCCAGGAGTCCGTGGGCGACGAGATGGCGGGTCTCGCCGTGGATCGGCATGAAGAATCGGGGTCGCACGAGGTTGAGCATGAGCTTCAGTTCTTCGGAGGCCCCGTGGCCCGAGACGTGGACGTGTACGGTCCCTCGGTGGGCGACCGTAGCGCCGGCCTTGGCCAGCCGGTTGATTATGCGGTTGACCGCCTTCTCGTTCCCCGGGACCGGAGTGGCCGCGATCACCACCGTGTCGCCCCGCTCCACCTTGACCGTCTTGTGGTCGCCGTTCGCCATGCGGGCGAGAGCCGAGAGGGGCTCTCCTTGGCTGCCCGTACACATCACCAGGACCTTGTCCGGTGGAAGGGCGGAGGCTTCAGAGGCCTCAATGATGTCGCTGTCGTCGATGACCAGGTAGCCTAGCTCGCGTGCAATCCGCATATTGGTGATCATGGAGCGTCCGGCCACCACTACCTTGCGCCCAGCGGCCACGGCCGCGTCGCAGATCTGTTGGACGCGGTGGATGTGGCTGGAGAAGGATGCCGCGATCACCCGGTGCTCCGCATTCGCGATGATGTCGCGAAGCGCCGGACCCACCGAGGCTTCGGAGCGGGTGACGCCTGGGGTCTCAGCGTTGGTGGAGTCGGACATGAGTAGGTCGACGCCGATCTCGCAGAACTTAGTGAGTGCGCCGTAGTCCACGAGGCGGCCGTCAATAGGAGTCTGGTCCAGCTTGAAGTCACCGGTATGGACGACATTGCCCGCGGGTGTGCGGACGAACACCCCGACCCCATCGGGGATCGAGTGGTTGACGGCGAAGAAGTCGAAAGAGAAGGGACCCACAGATTTATGGCTTCCTCCCTGGATCTCCTGCAGCTCGACCTTCTTGAGCTTGTGCTCTTCGAGCTTGCCGCGGATCAGGCCGAGGGTGAGTTTGGTCCCCAGCACAGGCACTCGACGGTCAAGCGTCTTCAGCAGATAAGGAAGGGCGCCGGTGTGGTCTTCGTGGCCGTGTGTGATGACGATAGCGCGCAGCTTCTCCTGGCGCTTCACGATGTAGGAGAAGTCGGGGAGGATCAGGTCGACCCCCGGATGGTCATCGTCGGGGAACATGATGCCGGCGTCGATGACGATCATGTCGTCCCCATACTCGAGGACGGTCATGTTCTTGCCTATCCCATCAAGCCCTCCGAGGGGGATGATGCGAAGGCGGCTCGCTTTCTTTGCCATGTGGTGTGCAGATCTCCTTTCGACCGGCGCTGCGGATCATTTGCAGGCCAAGGGCCGAGGCAAAGACAGGAGTCGGTCTAGTAGCAGACGGGGCGGCCGGAAACGGCGCCCCGGGTTCCAATTGTGATTCGTCTATGTCTATTATCGCTCAGAACGGTCTCGGTCGTCAGCTGGATGCGGTAGGAAGCTCTAGCCGTTCTTTGCGAGGAGGTCTGAAAACAACCTATGGTGGGACTCCTCGTCCGACAGAATCCGCCGAAACAGCTTCATCGTTACGGGGTCATCTTCCTCTTCGGCGACCGCAATGATGTGGGTGTAGAGATCGATAGCGGCGCGTTCCTGTTCTTTATCGAGCTCCAGCATCGCCGTGATGGACTCGCCGAGGGTCACCAGGGCCGGTTCTGTGGTTGGCTCTTGCCCAAGTGACACAAGTCTCTCCGCGATGGCTTCGGCATGTCTCATCTCTGTGATGGCGACCTTCTTAAGGGTCGCGCCCGGCAGCCAGTAGGAAGAATGGCTCGCCACGAACTTGCTCTGCTCGCTGGTCCGAGGCTTGGTCGAGCCGGCTACTGTACGACCTGCCCCAGTGGCGTGCTGAAGCATGTATTGTATGGAGACTTGGAGTTCTCGCGCCATCGCCTCTTTGAGCAGATAGGGCAAGTCGACGAGTGATGTCTCAACCTTCACGGAGCACCTCCTTGGGCAGCTTCTTGGCTCGGAGCCTAATCAGAATGCTATACCCGGCACGCCGAGTCGCCATGCTCCAGTCAAGGTTACATTGCCCTCAGTCAAGCTGAGTCTTCGGCCTCCGTTTCAGAGTCCAGCAAGCATCATTCCTGCGGCAAAGGGGGCCAGCGCCAGAAGGCCTAGCCGACGCCGGCGGGCAGTGCGGCCTTCGAGAGGCTCGCTGTGAGCTGGACGCCTCCTCCGCCTCATACCTCCCAGACGCCCTCGTCTCCAATGGTGAGTGCTTCCAAACCGCCCGCAGTGACTACGCACGTGTCCTCTATCCCTACGGCACCCGTTCCCGGTATGCGGATCTTCGGTTCCACGGCGATCACGTTACCGACGTCGAGCGGTGCCTCTAACCCCCGTCCGAGTATGGGAAGCTCGTCCACTTCCAGCCCGACGCCGTGCCCGACGAAGCTCACCTGCATGGGGGCAGTGCCCATGAAGGTGGTCTCGTAGCCGGCCTCGCTCGCCTGGCGGACGGCCAACTCGTAGATCTGCCCGCAGGGCACGCCGGGCCGTGCAGCGGACGCGATCTCGCGGTGGATGCTCCGGCAGGTCTCGTAGGCTGAACTGAGGGTCTCGGGTAGCGGCCCTATCGAGAAGGTGCGGGTTTGATCGACGGTGTAACCGTCCATCGACGCACCCAGGTCTATCACGACCGCTTCACCCTTGCGGATGGGGCGGTCGCTCGCACCCTGAGGATACGCCGCGGTGCGACCCTGCCCTCCCAAGGGAGAGTCTGCGCCGGAGGCGATTCCCGCGTCCGGGCCGGAGAGGACGTGAACAAGAGACATCTCCTGGTTCATGCCGCGCATGCGTAGGAGCCCGGGATGGCCGTCCCGCCACAGGGTCGAGACGATGACCGACGCCAGCTCCCCTTCGGTGACTCCGGGTGCAAGGGCAGAGGCGGCGGCCGCGAACGCGGACGCCGCCCGGACACCAGCCTGGCGGAGCTGCTCCAACTCCCAGGGACTCTTGACCGCACGGATCTCGCGCAGGGCGGCGCCGCAGTCTACCAGGTCGGCCTGGGGGAACAGCCGCTCATAGCGACGGTAGTTCATGACCGGGAGCACGTCGAACTCCAGCCCGAGTCGTGCCGTTGCGGGGACACCCAGGCGCGCCAGCGAGTCAGGCAGGTTGCGGAGGCTCGCAAAGCTCTGCACCCGGGCCAGGGGCGATTCCGCCCGCGCGCGTATCGGGTCGCGGCGGACCAGGAGCAATGGCTCTCCGACCGCCGGCACCAGCAGGTGGCTCTGCTGGGCAGTGCCGGCCAGGTAGAAGAGGTCGGTCGACTGGACGATGATGGCGCAGTCGATGCCCCGCCGCGTGAGCATGACCTGAGTCTGTTCGATTCGGGCCTCGATCTCGCTCTGTGGAACCATCATTCCGCCTCCCCTGGTCTTGGGTGCGACCCCGCAGCGGCTACGGTAGCACGCGAAGAAGGCTTGTCGATTGACTGCCTCCGCGCTGTTAGACTCCATGTGCCTCAGTCGTTCGGCGACGCTACTTTAACCGCGGAAGTCGCAACCCATGACGGAATCGACCACATACGGCATCGACCTCTTGTGGATCCCGCTCGGTGCGGGGGGTTGGTTCGTACGCCTCAACGGTCGGGTCTGGGAGGCTGCCCAGGCACTCAGGGAGCACCGGAGGCCTGCGGCCTTGTTCCATACCGGGCTCGAAGTCCACGTTCCCGCCGGCCGTTTCGTCATAGAGAACGCCTGGCCCATTCCCGATACGTTGGGTGCCGGGCGCGGGGTTGTTGTTGAGGGCCCGGTTTTTGCCCGGAGTCTGGGAAGGATGCGCACGTTTCGCTATGAGGTTCGCCGCTGGCCTGGCGGAGCCATCTACGACGCGGCGTGGGCCGTCGGAGGCCCGACGAGGATTACAGACGATGTGACCGTTGCCGAACGTTTGTTGGCCCTTCTACCCTCGATGTCGCCTCACGTGTGGGGGCGCAGGGTTCCGGAGACCGGGGATATGTGGAACTCCAACTCCACAATATCGTGGGTGCTCACGCGAAGCGGATTTCCGGCAGTTGACCTCGAGCCCCCGGCCGGGGGCCGTGCGCCAGGTTGGCAGGCGGGCATAGCAGTGGCGGAGCATGAGATGGTTGTGGGGCGGAAAGGCATCCAGAGCACAGGCGTTGGCAGCTCGTGAAGAGGTCAGGGTGGCACACAGGCGGCATGCACACCGGTGCCGGTGGGGGGCGGGACGCCTGCCGCTGCGCTCGGGCGTCTAGGGCACTCAGCTAGCTTCCGCTCCAGGGGTCGACTGTCGGGGTGTCGCAGTCGGCGAAATGGGTGCTGTTGCGGGTGACTACCGTGAAGCCGTGCACACGGGCTGTTGCGGCGATCAGACCGTCGATAACTGGCAGCGGTCTGCCCGCGCGCTCGCAGGTGCCGGACATCTCTCCCCACGCCGAGGCCACCCGGATGTCCACGGGGAGCACCCGTCCCTCGAAACGTTCTACTAATGCAGAGTCAACCCACGCGGCGAGGCGGTGTTTCTTGTCGCCACTCGGCAGTTTGGCGATTCCTTTCCGAAGCTCTCCCAGCGTCAACACGCTCAGATAGAGCTGTCGCTCATCTTGGGAAGCCAGCCAATCAACCACTTTGCGGGTGGGCTTAGGGCGTGCGGTCTCGGACAACACGCAGGTATCGAGCAAAAAGCTCATAGGGTGACGTCACGGCCGAAGTCTTCGGCATCCCGCGCAAGCTCGAGTTCGACCTCAGCAAGAGGGGACTGCCGAAGGAAGGTCACGAGACTCGTTTCGGGCTTCGTGAGCCGCGCGTATTCGTCAATCGACAACACGACGGCCGTCTCCCGGCCGCGAACGGTGATGACCTGCGCTGAGCTTCTTGCCTCGACTATGACTTCACTAAGGCGATTCTTCGCTTCGTATAGCTGCCAGGTCTTGATGACAAAGCCCCATTTAGCTAGACAATCTAGACATAAGCCATTCTAGCACTATGTTGGCCCCGTGCGGAAGTCCCGGGAGTGTATTCTTGGGCACATTACTTTGGCTCCTGACTTGCTCAGGTTCCATCTAGACTTCATCTTACGAGCGGGGAGAGGGCATCCTGTTCCGGGGTCTGAATCGTCTGCACGGCCGCTATCCCGATCAGTTCTGGCTGCTGTTTGCCGGGAACTTCGTCAGTACCATCGGCCTGAGCATGATCTGGCCTTTCATGATGATCTACGCGAGCCAGCGTCTGCAGTTGCCTCTGACCGCCGTGGCCAGCCTGCTCACCATCAACTCGGCCCTCCTGCTTGTGGGCGCCTTCCTCGCTGGTACACTGGCCGACCGGGTGGGGCGGAGGGGCATCATGATCGTTGGCATGGCTCTCCACGGTGCGGTGTACTTCCTCTTCAGCTATGCCGATTCGCTGTGGATGTTCGCGGTGCTCATGGCGGTAGGGGGTTTCGTGACTCCCGTCTACCGAGTGGGCGTCGATGCCATGGTCGCCGACCTCATTCCGCAGGAGAGGCGAGTGAGCGCCTTTGCCCTGCTGCGCACGGGAAACAACGCGGGTGTCGCCATCGGTCCTAGTATCGGGGGCTTCCTGGCCACTCAGTCCTACAGCATCATCTTCTACTGCGCGGCCTCCGGGCTGCTGGCCTACAGCCTCTTCACGTTCCTCTTCCTGAAGGAGACCATCCCTCAACGCTCGGAGCCCGGGCCCATCGTGCGCGAGCGGTTCGGCGGCTACCTGAGAGTCGCAAGCGACCGGCTGTTCGTCGCCGTGTGCGCAGGCTTCATTATCGCCACCATTGGTGCCTCCCTCATGTTCGTGCTGCTGGCCGTCTACGCCAAGACCCAGTTCGGCCTGCCCGAGAGCCGTTTCGGCTTCATCATGGCCACCAATGCGGCCATGGTCGTCGTCTTCCAAGTCATGGTGACGAGTGTGTCCAGGCGGTTCCCGCCGTATCTGGTGATGGCACTTGGATCCCTGCTCTACGCCGTGGGGGTGGGGAGCGTGGCCCTGGTTGGCAGCTTCGCCGGCTTCATGGCCAGCATGATCATCCTGACCTGCGGAGAACTGCTGCTGGTACCCACCACGTCCGCCTTGGTGGCCAATCTTGCCCCGCCGGATATGCGCGGCCGCTACATGAGCATCTACGGTCTGTCTTGGGGGGTCGCCGCCGGAATCGGCCCGGTG
>Ga0351900_1032_pt1 | contig 43845 bp, 37 predicted proteins | sample BONcelHT113001D3_FD_205827 | JGI IMG/M metagenome (GOLD analysis project Ga0351900, IMG submission 205827) | Enriched cells from coal bed in the Powder River Basin, Montana, United States - BONCAT cells T11 rep1 HSBNCT.T11.300.1.D3 ...
ACGGTCGCGGGCTACATATGGCACCCCTCTTTGCAATGGGATACCGGTCTGATTCTAAAGTGTGCAGTCCACATACGTAGCCCTCCTTTCTCAGGATTTTCGGGTTTTTTCGTATTCTCAGGTGTAATGATAATACTCCCACCGTGAATTGTCAACCACACATATATATTATTATATGAATCTTTTTATTATCCTTAAAAGACGTCCCTCTCTGACACCGAGGGCGTGTTCCGGACAAAGTTCTCGGCAACAGAAACAGCGGATACAGCGAGGATAGTCAATAAAAAGCAAATCGTCCCGTATCTCCATTGCGCCGGGCGGGCAGGCATCACGACAGATGCCGCAGAGCTTGCATTTCTCATGAAGCGGAAACGGGTAGGCCGTAAAATGATGCCGCAGATGTCTGGACAGGAAACGCGGCAGACCGAATTGAACATCGGAAATCGGCGGCAGCTGAAAATCCGGAATCAGCGCCTCCTTGAGAGAATATCCGCCGGTTTGTATTGCAGAACGCTCCACCCCGGCAAGTGCCAGTTTTTCAGCAACCCTTTCCAGATACAGGTACTTTTTCGGAATACCAAGGATTTCCGCGGCGATAACATCAACGGAAACGGCATTTGCCCCGGCAATCAACAGTCCGACATGGCGCGGAGTACCACTGCTGGGACCATCTCCCTCCATGGCAGTGATCGCATCGACAATATTCAGATCCGGTGTCCTGAGTTGGTAAATTTCGAGCAGCATTCGCGCAAAAAGTTCACGGTCCTCACCAGCTTTGAGATGCCAGGCAATTTTTCCGGCCCCGACTACCGCACCAAAAAGGTTTTTCACCGCACAGGTCATGGTCATCATGCCATGCGTTTTAAGCTTGGGCAGATTTATCACCCGATCCGCCTCGAGATACGGCTTTGCCAGTTCGAAGCGCTTGAAGAGTCCTGGCCCGGCAATCGACTGCGACTCGGTGAATTCAACAAGCTCCGTAGCGGTCTCCTCGAGTACCTGAAGAATACCGCATTTCTCAGCAACATGCCGGAGGCTGCCGATGCCGGGACTGTCACCGACGAAAGGAATGGCGCCCGCCTCGCGAACCATTTCGATGACCGCCCTCACCACCTCCGGATTCGTTGTTACCGCGGCATCGGGAATTTTTGCAGCGAGCATATTCGGCTTCAGCAGAACTCGTTCTCCCGGCCTTACAAAAGCCTCCATGCCACCAAGAGGGGCAAGCAGTCGCGTAAGCGAAATCCTCAGTTCTTTGCGTAAATAACCGGCCGCTTTTTCCAGAATAACTTGATTCATTTCAGTGAAACCTTTCCTCTGGACATTTATTTTTGCCTATGATATTTTCGAATCACTATATCATATCCGGTAAATAAACAAGGGGAGGTGAATATCTTGGCTTATACCATTTCTGACGAATGCATCAACTGCGGTGCCTGTGACGATTCCTGTCCGGTAGCTGCAATCAGCGAATCCGGTGACAAAAGAGTTATCGACGAAGCTGGCTGTATCGACTGTGGTGCTTGCGTTGACACATGTCCTGTAGACGCAATCAGCGAAGGCGTTAGCGAATAGTCTTCAAATTTTCGCAAACACAAAGACGCCCGGATGAACTTCCGGGCGTCTTTTTTTTATCTGCAATCCTGCCTGCACTTGTCAGTTAGTCATACCGTTCGGACTCACCACCTCGACACCAAAATCCGTGGATCCTCTTGGCACGTTTCTGAATACAATCATAAAGGGAATTCCCTTCCCCGGCGGCACCTCCAGGTTCGCCAGGGTCTCTCCGAATTGCTTGCCCAAAACCTTTTCCATACTTGAATACGGCTGCAAGGCCAGTTGCTCCCCGGAAAGAACATTGCCGCAGAAAATCGTCTGCTGAGCGAAAACCGCCCCTTGCGGCCCGAAGATCTTCCCCTTTACCTGAATCGTTGTCAGTGGCTTTGAGGAAACGTTGAAGGCATCCCCTTTTATCACAAAAATCTCACCCGCATCCTTATTGGCAAGGAATTCTCCTTCCAATGAACGTATTTCCACCAACCCTCCGGCTTTCATTCCAAGCCCGAACATGGCTTTCACGGAATCGGGAACCAGGCCGGACAAGCCGCCGCTTTGGCCGGTGAGCAGATAAAAACCGGCACCTCCCAGCAACAGGACCAGTAGAGCACCTATCAGGATCGGCAGAAAGGGGGAGCCTTTCCTGCGAGAAGAAATGGAAAGCGGAGAAAGCTCATCATCAACCCCCTTTTCCTCTTTTGAGTCAGCTACCGGCCAGATATGCTCACGTATCGAAGGGGCTGGTTCAGGTTCTGCGGAAAACGGGGTTTCAATGGAACCATCGAGTGGCTCACCCCGGGGGGATGGCACGGTGCCTTCCGGAACTTCGTCAACCGGGAGTTCGATCTTGTCAGCCTGGCTGCCGAAGAAGCTCGAGAAAGCGGAGCTTCCTTCATCAACCGTGGCATCAGACACCGTTTCGGGGATATCAGCATCCGGAGAAATATAAACCGGGGGCACTTCCTCATCTTTTTCCAGAACATCCGCGAAGCTTTGCTCGAGGATTTCAGACTGATCCGACTCGGCACGTTCCTCTTCAGAGTCCGTTCGGTACGAATCAGGAGAAAACTCCGACTGCAGTTCATCTTCAGCCCCGGGCAGCGGATCCGGGGAGAAACCGTTTTCAGCCAAATTCTCGACAGGCGACGGACCTTCATCCTCGATCTCCTCGGTCTCAGGCGATGTCGTCTCATCCGAGGTCTGGCCGACGGAAATCCCATCAAACAGGCTGGAGTTTTCGGCGTCGGGCCCGGAAGGCTCGTTTTCGCCGAATCCCAGAAGAATGGATTCAAAATCAGCACCTTCCTCAGGGGTCTCCCTCATGACAACAAAGGTATGGCTGCAGCGGGAACAGCGAACCCGGACACCGCTATCGGTAATCCGGGAATCATCGAGTTTGAATCGGGTTCTGCATTTTTCACATTGAATAATCATAGAGCTATCACCAGAGGTTCAAAGTTCGGATTAAGGATTAAGGATCAAGGTTTAAGGTCAAGGATCGAGGATCGAGGATCGGGGTTCAGGGTTCAGGGTTCAGGTATCGCCGGTTGAGGGTACTATTTCGTACAGGGCCGGCAGTTCCCGGTAGCGTTGATCCATATCGAGTCCATAGCCCACGAGAAAACCGCATATATCGCGAATCCCCGCATAGTCAGGTTCGACGGGGTGAGATCGCCGCTTTCGGTTGTCAATCAGCGTACAGACCTTCAAGCTTGCGGGATTTCTCCGGCTCAAATCCTGGAGAAGAACGGAAAGACACAACCCCTGATCAATGATATCCTCGACGATCAGAACATCCTTACCCTCGATGGAATGGCTGACATCCTTCACCATCTTTGCTTTTCCGGTGGAGTCCATGCCGCAATAGCTGGAAATTTCCAGGAAATCAACGGAAACGGGAACTGTGATCTTCCGGAGCAAATCAGCGGCAAAAATGAAAGCACCCTTAAGGATAACCAGGACAAGGATTTCTCTGCCCTGGTAATCAGCGGAAATTTCCCGGGCCAGCCGTCGAACTTCCCGGTCGATGCGTTCCTCAGAGTATATCTCCCGAAATGTACTGTCCATTGCCTATAACCCTGCTTTTGTGCCCTGAATTCTCCTCTGCTTCTATAGCAAAAGGGGGCAGTAGTGTCAAATCATTATGGCTAGCTAACGCTGTTTATGGTATAAAGTTTTCAACACAATGCGAAAGGTTCAAGGCTCGATTCAGAATCTTTTTCTACAGGGATACAGGGGATGGATGGGATAACGGCAAAAGCAAACGAAGGTTGTATCCCCTTCATCCCTGTAAATTAAATAAGATTGCGAAAAATTGACACAAACAGCTTTAAACTTCAAATCGTAATTATTCACTTGTTTGACCCTACCCAAAAGGAGACCGCCATGAAAATCGGTTTATCAATTGCATCGACACTGATTGTTATACTCTTGCTTGCCGCACCTGCCTTGGCCAGCCCCAAATTCACTTTTGAAAAGAACGTCCACGACTTTGACAACGTAACGCAGGGAAGGACCGTCGCGCACACATTTACCTTCCGCAATACCGGCGATGCGCCAGGAACCATAGCACGCGTTTCCTCCTCTTGCGGGTGCACGGTTGCAATTGTTTCCGAAAAAGTGATCCCCCCCGGAAAAACCGGAACCATAAAAGCAACCTTCGACAGCAGCGACTTTCACGGACCGGTAGCCAAGGAAATCTTCGTCTATCTCGAAGGCCAGCAAAAACCGGCCAATACCCTTACCATGAAGGCCGTGGTTGTAGAAGAGCTTGTCGTTACGCCAAGGCAGATCAATCTGGGTTCGGTAAAGGCCGGGGTCCGTAAGGACGTAACCCTGGAGATGGAAAACAAGGGTAAGAATACGATCAAAATAACCGGATTTAAAACCGAGATGCCCCAGGTTACCATCACGTGCAATAAAAGGACGCTTAAGCCGGGCGAAAAGTCATTGGCAAAGGTTTCGGTAACACCCCGAGGCGACAACCGTTTTGTTAACGGTTATCTGATTATTTCCACGACCAGCCAGGGAAAAGCAGAAAAAACCATCTCCATTTTCGGAGTAGTGGAAAAATAGCGCTTTCCTCACAGGGGGGCTGATCACCTTTGACGAGTCCATTTTACCCTTGAGAATACTTCCAGAATAGTGTAGATATAGTTACCTCGGGCGGTTAGCTCAGCTGGATAGAGTACAGGCCTCCGAAGCCTGGGGTCGTGGGTTCGAATCCCATGCCGCCCACCATTTTTCATAATCACACACAGGTAGCCTCTTGGTTTTGGTTTGCAATCACTTGCAAATAGAATCAAGAGGCTTTTGTGTATGTAAAGACACATGCTCTCCACAAAATTCCCTTCTGCCAAGCCCATACCCATGTTTGAACAGTCGATACCTTTTGAAAAACACCAGTAGTGGTGGCGACTCCATCCTGACAGAGACTAATACACTTGATGGACTCGCAAAAAGTCGTCATGCCCGCGGCTTGTGCGCAGTAGCCCTGGTGAAGGAGCAAAACGGGTATCCAGCCTGCCATTATCTATCTGTAATTACTGGATTCCCGCTTTCGCGGGAATGACGAAATAACGACCGGTGTGCTTTTTTGCGAGTCCATCAAACTTGAGCTTCCGCCAAACACCTCTATATTTACGATATTCCGAATTACTAGACAGGGGTGAAATATTATGATTCGAACACCAAACGATGTAGAAAGAATGGTGTTAAATATCTCTTTTATCTCTGTGTTATTTTCCTTCCTGTTTTATAGCTTCACTACAACCGTAGAGGACCCCGACATGGGGCTGCATGAGTTTTGGACGGTTGTTCTGGAAAACACAGGTTTTTCCTTATCAAGACATATTTTCTAATGTTCCGACGCTTGAACCATGAGTGGCTAACCGGGGTACTTTTCTTTTCCATCTATGATAATTTTGACTCCATCCAATCCAGCGCATCAGATCAATTCCTGGTTTCAACAACGCGGAAAGGTAAAAAGATTGGGTAGAAAGACGGCTTTCGCGCCACTTATTGTGTTGTAAAATATTGTCAAGTATGTTACCCATTTGAAAAATGGTCATAAATCGCAACCACCTCAAGGCCCATACCTCACAAGACCACTGACGTGATACTGTGAACACGAATATAAAGGAAAATTTTCTGTCGTAAGCACGACGTTTTCAACATAACTTCAGGCCATAACTGCGAGATATGCTGAATGTGAGATATTTTTTCATTTGCCTTGCCGTATACAAATGAAACATCACCTTTCACGGGGAAATAATTGATTATCCGAGTTGCTTGACAAAACATTACACAAAAGTATCATTAAATTCAAAGATCAAGCGTAACAGTGTTTGAACAATTAAAACACGATTTATTTCTGTGAGATATTTTCTTTAGAAATATAACTTTCTAAAATTATCAGAACCCGGAGGGCTTTATGGCGCGATTCATTGACAAAGTTGGTCACCCTATCCGTATCCTGAAGAATTCCAGAGGACAGACACTTATCGAATACGGATTGTTACTTGTCTTGATTGCGGTGGTCGTCGTGACCGCTGTTACCTTGGTCGGTCAGAGAACAAGCGAAAAATTCTCGACGGTCAGCAGTGCGCTGCCATCACCCTGACGACCCCTGTAACAACACCAAGCAACTTCACCCGATCTGATTTGTTGGTATTTTTTTTGACAAAAGGAGGTGAGCGGATACTATATAAGCAAGAATCCATGATTAAATTTTTTCCCACCCTGGAACAAGGGAATTATCTAACGAAAGGAGAACGGAGATGACGAATTTTCTAACAGAACAGTATGTAAAGTTCACCACCAGGCTTTCAAGCATGCTCAAAAGACAAGAAGGTCAGACGCTTGTTGAGTATGCCCTCCTCCTGGTCCTTATCGCTATCGTCGTAATTGCAGCGGTTAGACTCATCGGACAACGAGCTAATAACACCTACAGCATGGTCGGAAGTGCATTACAGTAGCATAAAAGCGTCTATTTGTTTTTCGGTTTGACACGTATTGAATCATTCCCATGTGTGGCTTTACAAACAGACTATCTTCCGCCACAAAATTACTATGAAAGGAGCATCTGGTTTATATCCCGTTTCTGAGTATCATCAAGAAAAAGGCGATTAACTGGATGCTCCTTTTTTTCAGGATCAAAAGCACAACGAGCTCGGAGCTCTTTACTCAGTTTTAAACATTACTTTGACAATAAAGACGGCAATATGTGAACAATTCTGACGCAATGCCGGATTCAAAAATAGATGAGGACACGAACATGAGAACAAAGCGAACTAGATATCTAAATTGTATTGGCCAGGCACTGGTGGAGATGGCAATCATACTCCCCCTGTTACTTCTTCTGGTTATGGGTATTTTCGAGTTTGGTCGAACCATGTACTTAAAAAACACACTGACCCACGCTGCACGTGCTGGAGCTCGAACTGCAGTAGTGACATCAGGGCTTGTTTCGCCAATTCTAGGTGGACTCTGTAGTAATTCATCCGTTGTAATTCAATCAACCTGTAATAATTTGTATAGCGGGATTGATAAAAGCGACGCCAGAATAGATATTGAAGTATTTGCTCCGGGGGTAGATCCGGAAACGGGTACCGCGAAAACAACCACCACAGCCTCTCCCCCTTCTCCGGGTGACACTGTGAAAGTCCAAGTAAACATCAACAATTTTCGTTCTAAATACAGAATAATTCCTTTTATACCTTTACCAGTCGCTCTTTCAGGAACTAATTCCATGCGTTACGAATAGCACCAAAATCTTACATCGAAGCAACAGACGGAGGGAGGGCATATGACACGCCAGAAAACAGTCATCATCGTCACAGCACTGGCGATAGTTTTTGCGGTGGTCGCGGCAGGGTTAATGTACAACTACCTGCAAAAACAGGAACAGGTTAAAGCCGGAACGTACCAGACCATCGTGGTAGCGGCCATGGAGATCCCCATCGGCTCGAAGGTTACCGATACAATGGTCAAAACTGCGGCGTGGCCCAAGGAGAGTGTGCCGCCCGGCAGCGCCACCGACCCAAAAGCACTGACGGCCGCCGGACGAATCAATATCAAAAGAATTCCTGCCGGTGAACCTATTACCGAGGACAAGCTGTCGCCGGTAGGGGGAGTCACCGGAGCAGGCTTCATGACCTATGTCGTCTCGCCCGGACACCGGGCGGTGACCGTAGCTGTCAATGAAGTTGCAGGCGTCGCCGGCTTCGTTACTCCCGGCAACAAGGTGGACGTGGTCCTCACGACCCCCCTACCCGGAAATCCCAGCGAATCCATCAGCAAGATCGTCCTGCAGAATGTCCCGGTTCTGGCAACCGGCCAGATAGCCCAGGAAACGAAGGACGGTAAACCGATTGTCGTACCCACTGTCACCCTTGATCTGACTCCCGAAGACGCCGAAAACCTCGTCCTTGCCGCCAACAAAGGCCCTCTGCAGCTCCTGCTTCGCAATTACTCGGACACCGCCAAAGTGGAAGGCCGGGGAGCGACCATCAGGAAGGTGCTCGGAGGTGCGCAGTCGCCGGAGCAAACCAGAACCACCACTAAAGTTGTCCGGGTGATCCAGAGAGCACCGGTGCGCAAGTCCGCACCTGCGCCGGCCTCCTACTCGGTAGAAGTCATCAAAGGTAAAGATCGATCAACACGACAATTCTCACCGACAGAAAGCGGGCAATAACGATACTTCAGGAATCGAGGTGACACAATGAAACTCAACACACACACATCTATTTTCACCGCCATGATGGTGGCAATCATCTTCTCCGCGGTATCGGCCTTTGCCGGCATACCGACCCAGGTTGCGGTCAATAAAAGCATTCTGCTGAATCTGAACAAGCCAGCGGCACGTATATCGGTAGCCAATCCGGCAATTGCCGAGTTTCTGTTGCTGTCACCGCGCCAGCTCCAGCTGAACGGCATCGCTCTCGGCACCACCACCCTGATTGTCTGGGAAAAGGGAGAAGCGAAACCAATATTTTTTGATGTCAAAGTAGGTGGTGACGCCAGCTCCATTGAGGCGATGATTCGTGAATTGTCACCAAATGACAACATTAACGTGGAGTTTGCCCATGACACGGTTGTCCTTACCGGTACGGCAACGAACGAACAAACCGTCAAAAAAGCGATGGAGATTGCGGCTGCCTACTCTCCCGGTTCCAGCGTCACCACCACCATAACCGAAAAAGAAGGAATCAAAACCACCAAGACCGATACCTCTGCCAAGGTCGTCAACCACATAATTATTGACCAACCGAACCAGGTTCTCCTTCAGGTGAAAGTTGCCCAGGTTGATAAAACCTCCCTCAAAAAACTCGGTATCAGTGGCATGATCAAGGGGCAAACCGCCGAAGGTTTCATGAATCTGATCGGCGCGCCGATCGGGGGGTCGGAAAAAAGCACAACCTCCTCGGGCAGTGGCTTCAGCAGCAGCGAAGTGGGAAGCGGCACCGGCATATCGGGCAATATCCTCGGCCTGGGCGCCTTCAATCCCCTTGATGCCTTCCAGTTCGGCGTATCCTATTTCCCTGCAGGCATCGGTGCCGTAATCCAGGCGCTGACCACCAAAGGGCTTGCAAAAGTCCTCGCCGAACCGAATCTGCTGGTGAAGACCGGCGAGCGTGGCGAGTTCCGCGCCGTAAGCAGGATCCCTTACAGTGTTCTGCAGACCACGGGAGGCTCTTCCACCAGTACCATCGTCTTCGAGGAGGTGGGCATCAAACTGTTTTTCAACCCCGAGGTACTGGACAACGGCATGATCCGCCTGCGGATCGACCCTGCTGAGGTAAGCAGTATAGCGGGAACCCTGGCGGTGAACGGCTATCCAATCATCGACACCAGATCCGCTAAAACCAATGTGGAACTGAAGGACGGTGAAAGCCTGATTATTGCCGGAATGCTCACGGAAGAAGCCATCACCACCATGTCCAAGATCCCGATCCTCGGCGACATCCCGATCCTGGGAGCACTGTTCCGCTCTACCCAGAAGGACATCAAAGAGAAGGAACTGGTCTTCTTCATCACTCCGAAACTGATGAAACCGACCGAAGCGGGAGTCAAGACTGAGCTTCCCACTGACAGGCATCCGACGCCTGAAGAAGAGAAGGAACTGAGGTGGGTTCCGATTCCGTAAAAAAATGGAAGAAGTCAATGTAGGGGCACCCCACTGCGGGTGCCCTATTCTAGGCAAGTATAGGTCATTAACTCACGGAGTGACTCTCAGGGTTCTAAAGATTTGCAAAAGATTTCAATTTCCAGGTTACGCTCATCCTTGTCAACACTTGGAAAAGGAGTAGAAAATGAAGGCTCAAATACTTCTTGAAAAATATGTTTGGCGTGGAAATCAACGCGGCATCGCTGTGGTCTACATTGCCCTGATGCTGGTTGTCCTTTTTATGTTCGCTGGTCTGGCTATTGACATCGGCTACATGTACGTGGCAAAAACACAGTTACAAAACGCAGCGGACGCTGCAGCTTTGGCTGGTGCATCGCAATTTTCAGAGTTAACTAGTTCAAATACTATTCAATTAGATGCGCGCAACGAAGCAATAAATTTTGCGTTAAAAAATTATGCTACAAAAATACCAGTCACAGTTTTAAGTAGCACTACTATAAGTAGCGCTACTAATGAATTTAGCGAATCAAACGATATAACCGTGGGTAACTGGGACGGAGCAACTTATCATCGCGGACAAATACCTATAAATGCTATTGAAGTGCGAGCTCGCAGAACGGCAGATTCCTCAGATTCACCAATCAGACAAGTTAGCTTATTTTTTGGCAGAGTTTTTGGCTGGGATAAAATGAGCGCATCTGCTGTAGCAATCGCGGGTCGAGGTAACAGGGCTGCCCTACCAATAACGATGTGCATCAAAATATGTGGACCCACAGATGGTGCCGCTGTCAATTTTGATCCTCCAAAACTTTTCTATTGGTCACCTTACCCCAGCGAACTCAATCCTGATGGATCCCAAGGAATAGCTTGGACCTCCTTTTCAGACACCTCGCAATCTTCGAACAAACCATTAATTATTAGTACTTTTTGTGGCAACAAAGTTGATGTCTGCGGTAAATCGATATATTCAACGAACTCAACCGATAACTCTCTTGCAAGACAGTTTCGTTGTGCTTTTAAGAATCCTGATTACGACAGTTTAAATAAAACCTGTAGTGACAATATAAATAGTATTTGTGGACCAGCAGCTGGCAGAAACGTAAGTAGTTGGACAGCAACAGTTCCAATATTTGATGAAGCCGGTTGTCCTCCAGGGGCTCAGCCATTGCCCTATAATGTAGTTAAGTATGCAAAAGTGCGAATAATAGAAGTTTATGCTGATGGTGGCGGAGGTAATAGCGACTGCGCTTGCCAGGCATACGATGCCCCGAACATCCCCGGCTCAAACCCAAATGCAATAATTATAGATCAAGTAACATGTGTTGCATGTGATGATACATTCAAAAAGTTGGGTAATGTCCCAAAATTATTAAAGTAATTTAGATTCGCAAAAATAATTATAGGAGAAATAATAGCATTATGCCTCAACATATTTCCATGGTCATCATCGATAGCGACAAACCCACACGTGACGTGATTGAGTCCATCGTGCAGCCGTTTGCCGACACAATTAAAATCGAAGGGTCGATCAACGACTTTGGTGAGGGTCTGAAAATAATCCAGAAAACTTCGGCCAATATCGTCATCCTGGAAGTAAGCGACCTGAATCGGGGAGTCGAGGAAATTCAGTATCTGCTCGCGAACCATCCAAATTTGTCAGTGATCGTCAGTTCCTACGAGAAAAGTACGGATTGGATCCTGAAGCTGATGCGGGCCGGGGCCGTGGAATACCTGCTGCGCCCCATTTCCCAGGATGAACTGATCCAGGCAATGACAAAGGTGGGCAGGTTCTGGTTTACGAAACCGCCGCTCAAAACCAAGGCGGGAAAAATTGTCGCGGTCTACTACCCCACCGGGGGTGCAGGGGTAACGACGGTAGCGGTCAACCTGGCAGCCGGACTCGCGTCTGACAGCATCAAGGTTGCACTGGTGGATTTGAACCTGCTGACTGGCGACATCTCCACTTTTCTGGATGTGAATCCATCCTATACCCTGAGCAGCGTCACCAACAACATCGCTCGACTGGACGCAAACTTCCTCATGGGAGTCATGACACGCCATTCATCAGGCCCCTATGTATTGACGGAACCGACCGAGGTGGACGAGGCGATCGACATTACCCCCGAGCAGGTCAACCGCCTGCTGCAATTTCTGAAGGGAATTTTCGACTATGTAGTGGTCGACTGCGGCGGACAGCTTGCAGGGTGTACCATGGCCATCCTTGAAAATGCCAACCAGACCCTTTTTACCATGGTACTGAGCCTGCCGACCATCAAGACAGCAAAGCGCTACCTGACAGCCATGGAAAGAAAAGGCATCAGAAAAGATCGGCTGAGACTGGTTGTAAACCGCTACCTGCCAAAGGCTGACATTCAAATCAAAGACGCGGAGCGGGTTCTTGGACATAAAGTTTATGCCACCGTGCCCAATGACTATGAGGATATTATCTCATCCATCAACAAGGGAATACCGCTGATCAAACTGATGCCCCGTTCTTCGGCAAGTAAGGCCTTTGAAGGTTTGGTCAGTCTGTTGAAAAAGGACTTGGGGGAACAAATCAAGTAGTTAACATTCAAACAAGGAGTCTCGTATGGCTTTCGATACCCTGCAAACCAATACTGGAAAATCCGTCAAAGACAGGGAATTCTTCCAGGATCTAAAGACCCGTATCCACCGGCAACTCATAGACAAACTCGACTTGTCGAAAGTCGACATGATAGGTAGCAATGAACTGGTTCGTGAAATCGGCTACATTATCGAGAGCCTCATTGTCGAGGAAGGCGTGCCCCTGAACCAGGTGGAAAAAGAGCGACTGGTCGTGGAAATTCAGCACGAGACCTTCGGCCTCGGTCCCCTGGAGCCCCTGCTCGCCGATCCGGAAGTCTCCGACATCCTGGTAAACAATAGCTCACAGGTCTATGTCGAGAAATTCGGTAAGCTCCAGAAGACCGATATCTGTTTTCGCGACGACAGACACCTTCTCCAGATTATCGAACGAATCGTTTCGAAGGTGGGGAGAAGGATCGATGAGTCTTCTCCGTATGTGGATGCGCGCCTGCCCGACGGATCGAGGGTCAACGCCATTATTCCGCCCCTTGCCATTGACGGCCCCGCCCTCTCCATCCGTCGTTTCGGCATGGAACCGCTGAAGATGAACGACCTGCTCCGTTTCGGGACCATGGACAGCCGCATGGCTCAGGTCCTCCAGGGTGCCGTGAAGACCCGCCTCAATATCCTGATCTCCGGCGGTACCGGCAGCGGCAAGACCACCCTGCTGAATGTGCTTTCCGAGTATATCCCCTTCGATGAACGGGTCGTCAGCATCGAGGACTCGGCCGAACTCCACTTGAAGCAGGACCATGTGGTTCGCCTGGAAACCCGCCCACCGAACATCGAAGGCCGTGGTGAAGTAAACCAGCGCGACCTGCTGCGAAACGCCCTGAGGATGAGGCCGGACCGGATCATCATCGGCGAGGTCCGCGGCGGCGAAGCCCTCGACATGCTCCAGGCAATGAACACCGGTCACGACGGTTCGCTCTCCACCATCCACGCCAACACCACCCGTGATGCCATGGCGCGTTTGGAAACCATGGTCCTCATGGCAGGCATGGACCTGCCGGAACGTGCTATCCGTGAACAGGTAACTTCGGCAATCGATATCGTAATTCAGCTGGTTCGTTTCTCGGACGGCACCAGAAAGGTTGTCAAGGTTTCCGAAATTACCGGTATGGAAGGCAGCACCATCGTCATGCATGATGTCTTCGTGTACGAGCAGCGGGGTATCGACAAGGATGGAAACGTGATAGGCGAATTTAAAGCTACCGGTGTCAGGCCGTTCTTCGCCGAGAGATTCAAGGTGTACGGTTACGAAATTCCCGAGGGTACATTCGAGTAAACAGGAGGTAACCCGTGCTGCTGATTGTACTGATCATCTTTATCGCCGTATTTCTGCTCGTTCTTGCGGTGTACCTGAACATCACCGCGGTGAAGGATTCACCAAAGGCCCACCTGCGAAGAAGGCTGCGCCATGTTGCCATGACCAAGGGAAGAGATACGGGTGGACTGCCCCAGGATGTACGTTCCGACATACTCAAGGAAACCCCTCCTTTCGAACGCTTCCTGAACGGCATCCCCCTTCTTTGCCGTCTCGATTCAAGACTTGACCGCTCAGGCCTTACCATTACACTGGCAAAATTTCTTGCCATCGTCGCCGGCCTCGGGCTCGGCGGTTTTATCCTCTTATTCATCTTCACCAGAAACATCTACATGAGTCTAGCAGCCGGCATAGTCCTTCTGCTGATCCCGTTCTTTTACATGGAATATAAAAAGCGTCAACGGGAAGAAAAATTCACCGAACTGTTCCCCGATGCGCTTACCATGATTTCACGTTCTCTACGTTCTGGGCACTCCTTTACCAGTGCCATCGAACTGGTGGGTAATGAAGTATCCGACCCGGTCGGGAGCCTGTTCAAGACAGCCTATGACCAGCAGCTGCTCGGTCTCCGCATCAACGACACCCTCAATAACCTCAACAACAGGATCGATTGTCTCGACCTTCGTTTTTTCACCACCGCCTCTGATATCAACAGGGAAGTGGGCGGCAACTTTGCCGAAATTCTCGACAAACTGGCTGACACGATTCGGGAAAGGATAAAGGTTCGCCGCCAACTCAGGGTACATACGGCACAGGGACGAATGACCGGATATATCCTGGCGGTCATGCCTATTGCAGCGTTCTTTCTCATGAATATCATGATCCCGGGGTATCAGAAGCCGCTGCTGCATGACGACCTTGGGCGAACCATTCTGATCATCGCCGCCGTCATGCAGGTAACCGGCTTTTTTGTAATTCGACGTATCATCAATATAAGAATCTAGGGGGTGGAGGCTATGGTCCTCATCATAACACTCGCAGTTTTCATAGCCATTGCGCTGTTTGCCTGGGCACTGCTCACGTATTTTTTCGGCGGCAGGAGTGAAATCCAGGAAAGGCTGGACAAGCTTTCTCCCGAAACCGGGGTGTCAATCGAGCGAAGGGGAAAAACCCCACAACTTGACAAAACCCTTGGCGCTCTTGGTTCGAAAGTCCCGTTGTCGCCAAAAGAGCATTCCAAGTATGCCCGGATGCTGGTGGCTGCCGGCTTCCGGAAAGAGCACGTCTATCCCTTTATGGGCAGTAAAATCGCCATGACGGTTCTCCTGCCCCTGCTCTATCCGATCTATCTGGTTATGACCACCCTGCAAGGAGAGACCTTCCGAGAGGCCCTGTTCAGATCGCAGCCGCTGCTAATAACGATTACTCTGGCAATTGTCGGCTTTCTGCTGCCGAGCTACTGGTTGTATCATGTAAAAAACAAGCGGCAGACCCAGATCTTCCATACCCTGCCGGATATCCATGATCTCCTGACCGTATGCGTCGAGGCAGGTCTCAGTCTGGACGCAGCGATGATACGGGTAACGGAAACCCCGCAGTTCGAGAAAGACCCGCTGGCACAGGAAATACGTATTGCCTCCAGGGAGACACGGGCAGGCAAACCTCGCATGGACGCACTCAAAGACATGGCGGAACGGACCATGGTCGACGACGTCAAATCCTTCGTCATCATGCTGGCACAGACGGAAAAATTCGGCACGAGCCTCGGTCAATCGTTGCGGGTTCACGCCGAATCACTCCGTACGAAACGGAGACAGCTGGCGGAAGAAGCCGCGGCAAAAACGACCATTAAACTCGTTTTTCCACTGGCACTTTTCATCTTCCCGGCATTACTGGTGGTAATGCTCGGTTCGGCACTCATTCAGGTGCTGACAATCTTTGATTAAATCAACAACCGGAAGGGAGGTGTGCTTATTATGGATCATCTTAGTTCAATTATTCTCCTGGTTATTGCCGTAGAATTGGCACTTATTTATGTCAAGTTGGGCAAAAACTAGAAACCTGTTGTTCCTTTGCATCAGGGGGGGCGCAACATTGTAGAAAGAATGTGCGCCCTCTTTTTTTACCCCATCATGCCACAGGAGAGGAGATACCTTTATGAGACCTTCTCAACTTGTAAATGGGATTTTTCCATGAAAGCAATTCTTCGCGAAAAAGGAATTGAACTGGCAAACGATATCACTCTTGCGGCTAGCCTGCCGGCACGAATGAAGGGCCTTCTGGGGAAAGAACGACTTGATGCCGGCAAAGGGCTGCTGATTCGCCCCTGCAAGGGCATTCACACCTTTTTCATGAAATTCCCTATTGACGTTGTTTTCCTGGATAAGGACGATCGGATAGTCGCCCTGGTCAGGGATCTTTCCCCAAATCGCCTGACGACGGTATACCGAAAAGCGTCTGCCGTTTTGGAACTTCCAGCCGGCACAATTACTACCGGTGTATCCATAGATGATATAGTGACCTTCTCCTGAAGAATATTCAGATGCAAATACTTACCTCAAAGCCTCTTTTTCGTTTACATCACTTTCAAAACAATTTATCAGTACGATACAGCTCCGTCAGTTGCATCCTGAACGATACAACCATATCCGGAGAGAGTGTACCGGATTGTTCCCAATTCTGGCTTCCAGGTATCTATTTTTCAGCATATTAAAGTGCAGGGACTGAATATACTATGGACGACCCAAAAAAACATAACAAGACGTATGACACTGCTACGTCATCGGGCGGATTACAGAAATTATTTCGATTGGTAAGACATGGCACGTGTCAAACAGATATTTTTTTCATTACGTGCCTCTTGGTACTGTGTATCACTACTATTTATATAGGTGTTGTCCCCACTCATAAATTCGGACATGACACCTTCTTTTTACTGGACAACAGTTGGCGCGTAGTTAATGGACAACGCACTCATGTGGATTATACCAGCGCATGGGGTCCACTTAGTTTCATACTCTTTGCCCTGGGTTTGAAGCTATCTCATTTTACCGCAAACGGCATTGGATACGGCACGGCAATCTTCGGTTTCGTTATTGGCCTGTGGTCTTACAGACTAGGGCGTGACCGTTTGCAGTCCCTCACCAGGGTGTTTTTCAGCCTGTTCATGGTTGGACTGGTTATCTCCCCGTATGCCTTGAGCTACGGTGTCCTTGCAACAACCCATGCCATGGTCTACAACCGATTCGGTTATGCCCTGCTCGGGCTGATCCTTTTGGAATCCATGCAACCACTTCAATACCCACACGTAAAGACATCTGAATGGCTGGGCGGGTTTTCTACCGGGGTTGCTGTGGCATTAACCTTTTTTCTCAAAATAAGTTATTTCTTTGCGGCCATACTTCTGATAGGCGGGATTTCCTTAATTTGTATGCGTTTTGCCCGCAACAGACTCTTTGGGTTCATACTGGGTTTTTCTTTGATAACGATCGCTTTCCTCTTTTATTTAGACTTCGACCTGCAGGCCATTTTCCACGATTTACAGATGGCCGCGGGTGCCCGATCGGAAAGTCTGCCATATAATCACTTGCTGAATAAATTCACCATGAATGCAGTATATCTTCCAGGAGTTATCCTATTCGGTTTTGCAAGCATGATGGCAATGGGCAGCAAGCGGCAGCCTTGGAAAAATCTTCAACTGCCATTGATTGGTGCCCTCGTATTTGTAACCGATCTTTTTCTGATTTTTACCAATCAGCAATGGTTTGAGCTACCACTCATTGCGTCTTTCATTCTCATTGTGTTCAATAATGTCACAGTCCACTATAGAAACGAACAAAGCAAAGGTTTTTTCCCCTCTAATCGTACCTATGTTATGTTACTACTGGTTGGAGCAGCTATTTTTCTGCCTATTTTTGTTTCTCAATATGTTGCACTGGCACATGCAGCCATGGAAAAGAGGAACCCGCCCAAAATAAGCTTGATTACTCGCTTCACGCAACCGTGCTTGACGGAGGTTCTACTTTACGAAGGTGAAACAGTCAGCAGCAATGGTCGGCAATACACAACATATATCAATGAAGGCGTTTCCTTGTTACTAGCCGTTTCGAAGAACCATGAAACTGTTCAAACCATCGACATGTTTAATCCCTTCCCTTTCGCACTGGGGCGAAAGCCGCCTACTGGCGGTATTGCTGCCGCGGCATACAACTATACCTTCAGCGACAATCATCGACCTTCCGATGACCAGTATTTCGGGAATGCCGATATTGTAATGGTACCGAAAAAACCTGCCGCTGACGGTGGTTACCATTTCGGAGCTTTGAAGATATACGGGCCAGCTCTTAAGAGAAATTTTTCCCTGGCAGCGGAAACAGACTGGTGGTATCTCTACAGGAGAAAGAAATGAGCGGCCCTCGTTCAAAATCGGACAAATTTGCAATGAAGGGAAGCAATTTCCCCGCCCTTATGTATGGGCTCCTGTTTTGCGGAGCAGGCTTCAGCTGTTATTTCATAGGGGTACTGTTCGGATTTATAAGAATTTTTGCAGATCCGCATGGACAGTGGACATGGTTCATTGAGCATATTGTATGGTATAGCGGCATACCGGTTATTGCGGGCCTTATCTTGATTTTTGGCGACTTGTTTCTACTGCTGCCGAAGAAACGAAAACAGCGAGAAGTGATCTGGACGCCGCCCGCTAATTCCAGGTTGACCGTGGTGCTTACTGCGTATAACGATGAGGACAGTATCGGTTTTGCGGTAGAGGACTTTCTTCGTCATCCGAAAGTTGAGCGCGTCCTCGTTGTCGACAACAATAGCAAAGACAAAACGTCCGAAGTGGCGCACCGTGCCGGTGCCGTGGTTATTCACGAAACACAGCAAGGATATGGCTTCTGTGTATGGCGTGCCTTGGAAGAAGCATCAAAGTTCACTGATACTGAATTAACGTTATTGTCTGAAGGCGATATGACCTTTCGCGCCTATGATATAGATAAGTTTCTGGCCTATATACCCCATGCGGAAATAGTGAATGGCACCCGTATTGTAGAACAGTTGCGCGCCCCCACTACCCAGTTGACAACTTTCATGTACTATGGAAATTTTTTCGTGGGCAAGCTGCTTGAGGCAAAACATATCGGTAAAGGTACGTTTACCGATGTCGGAACAACCTACAAGCTCTGCAGGAACTCTGCCCTGAAGCGAATCCTGCCGTTACTCAATCCCAAAATCAACCTTGAGTTCAACGCACATTTCCTTGATACTGCTTTGCGGTATGAATTCGGCATCGTCGAGTGTCCGATAACCTTTCATAACCGCATTGGTGAAAGCAAAGGTGGAAATGTAAACAATTTCAGGGCATTAAAGGTCGGAATGGGCATGTTGAAAGGTATAATAAGCGGATGGGGAAAGCCAAAATGACTAAAACCAGTGGCTACCATGACACTCGATTTGCCTTTGACCCAAAACGTGAAGTACTCTGGAAAACTCTTTGCAGCTGCTACTTTCAGCGCTTTGTGACCAAAGAGGCCTGTGTCCTGGAACTGGGAGCCGGTTACGGGCATTTTATCAACAACATTGACTGTACCCGTAAAATCGCACTCGACATTTGGCCCGGCATGCTTGACTACCTCTCCCCAGCTGTCGAAGGGCATATAGGAAATGCTACGGACTTGAGTTGCATACCGGACAATTCCGTTGATTTTGTCTTGGCAAGCAATTTTTTCGAACATTTGACCCAGAATGATTTTGCCATAATACTGGAGCAACTCCGTGTGAAGCTTAAACCTGGAGGCACCCTGACCATCGTGCAACCGAATTTTCGTTTTGCTTACCGTGAATACTTTGATGACTATACGCATATCTCCATTTATACTGACAGAAGCGTTATGGATTTCCTGACACTCAATGGATTCAGCGTCATTGAATGTATACCACGCTTTCTTCCTTTGACGTTGAAATCCAGAATCCCGGTTTTGCCTTTTCTGATTTCCCTTTATCTTGCGTTTCCATTCAAGCCATTAGGAAAGCAGATGCTTGTCAGGGCGAAGGTCGCCGAGTAAGTTACCGTCATTACTTCCTACAAAAGGATACGGTTCTCCTTGAGAAATAATCCCAAATCAAACAAAGAACTCCTCTCCATTGTTGTTCCGGCGTTCAACGAACAAGAAGTGCTGCCGACATTCCACGAAAGGCTCTCAAAAGTCCTTGATTCCCTCGACGTTACGGCTGAAATCCTTTATGTCAATGACGGTAGCAGAGATGGAACACTGGAAGTAATGAAGGTCCTCTGCGCCCACGACGAGCGTGCGTCCATCCTGGATCTGAGCAGAAACTTCGGCAAGGAAATCGCCATGACGGCAGGTCTCGACCATGCGCTGGGGGATGCAGTCGTAGTGATAGATGCCGATCTCCAGGACCCACCGGAACTGATTCCTGAAATGGTGAAGCGCTGGCGTGAAGGATGGGATGTGGTGTACGCCCAGAGGATTGAACGCCGTGGAGAGAGTTTACTGAAAAAGCTCACCGCCCACTGGTTTTATCGGCTCATGCAGCGGGTCGGACGTGTCAGAATCCCGGAAAATGTGGGAGATTTTCGGCTCCTGAGTCGTAAGGCACTTGATTCCCTCCTGCAACTCCGGGAACAGAGCCGCTTCATGAAGGGCCTCTTTGCCTGGATAGGTTTTCCACAGATTGGGGTACCCTACAAAAGAGACCCCCGGTTTGCCGGCAGGTCCACCTGGGATTACTGGCGACTGTGGAATTTTGCCCTCGACGGAATAACCTCCTTCACCACCACCCCGCTTAAGTGGGCAACCTATATGGGCCTCATCGTCGCTTTCGTCTCCTTTATCTATGGTGCAGTCATTATCCTGCAAAAACTTCTGTACGGAAACCCGGTAAAAGGTTATCCGTCGTTGATGGTTGTGGTCCTGTTTCTGGGAGCGATTCAGTTGATTTTCCTTGGAATTATCGGCGAATACCTTGGCAGGATGTTCGACGAAACAAAAGGGCGCCCACTGTATTTCCTGAACTCCCGCTACCCTGCTGCCGGCCAGCCAAAACATTCCGACACCAGACACAGTCCGGAGCATACATGAGGTGAAACCTTGTGAATCAGACGGTTATTTCCCCTGATTGATGGAGATGATATATTGGCAACTCTTACCTCCACCCTGCCCCTCCCCCGCAAGTGGGGAGGACCCACAGGGCCTAAAGGAACTGTTTGGATAATTTACGACACCATCAATATTTGATGGTGTCGCAAGAAGTCATTCCCCCGCCCTTGACGGGAGGGGGTTAGGGGGTGGGTGAAGCTGCAATCTGCTGATATATCGGCAACTTACCCCCCACCCTGCCCCTCCCCCGCAAGTGGGGAGGGAACCTTTTGAAGAATTTACGAGACCATAAATATTTGGAGAATTGTTCAATGCGCCTGAAAAAGCTATTCTTTCTACCATCCCTAGCGGATATGCTGTTTCTATCAATATTTATTTATCTATCTCTCTCCAAGGGCATGGCACTCCTGGGAGATGGTGATACAGGGTATCACATCCGCGCAGGAGAATGGATCCTCTCCCACCTTTCCGTGCCTCACCATGACATGTTTTCGTTCCTGACACCACCTCTCCCATGGACAGCCCATGAGTGGCTTTCGGAAATAATCATGGCCCTCATACACGGTGCCTTTGGCCTTACGGGAATAGTACTATTTTTCACGGGAATCATTGCCCTTGTCTCGCTGCTCCTTTTCCGTATGCTTACGTACGAGGAAGGCAATATTTTACTGGCCGTCTTCATCGTTCTTCTTGTCACAATATCGTCCCAGGTCCACTGGCTGGCACGTCCCCATGTATTTTCCCTCCTGATATTCCTCGTCTGGTACTGGATTCTTGAGGAATACCGACTGCACGGCACAAACCGTCTCTACCTTCTGCCACCAATCATGCTGCTATGGGTCAACCTGCATGGGGGCTACCTGGCAGGCTTCATGCTCCTGACCATATATATGCTGGGGGAACTGCCTGACTGTTTTTCCCCTGACGGTGAAAAACAAAGCCAGGCCCGGCAACGCTTGAAAAAGCTATCCATTGTGACCGCGATTTGCCTCCCTGTTTCATGTATCAATCCCTACGGCTACCACATACTTCTTTTTCCCTTCAATCTGGTATCGAACAAATTGATCATGGACAGCGTATCCGAATTCATGTCGCCAAATTTCCATGAACCAACCCCTTTCAAGTACCTTCTGCTTTTCCTGGTTGCTGTCCTGGCGTTTTCTCGTCAACGCTTGCGGCTTGTTGAACTCCTTCTACTTCTGGTATTTCTCAATATGTCCCTCTTTGCCGTCCGTTACATTCCCCTCTTCGCAATTGTCAGTGCACCAATCCTTATGCGTCAGGCCGATATGCTACTGAAAAGTACACCTGGCAGACTCGCAGCACTGTTGGAGAAAAAGGGCAAGAATATTGCCGCTATTGATGTCTCTTCAGGAGGGATTCTGTGGCCGATTGCCGCCATCGGTGCAATGGTTTGGCTGGCCGCGGCAGGAAACATTCAACATGGATTCGATCCAAAAACTAAACCGGTGGCAGCCGTCAAGTTCATTGAAAAAGCAAATATTCCAGGAAATATGTTCAATAACGATGAGTTCGGCGATTATGTAATCTATGCCGCTTGGCCACGCTATAAAGTATTCTTTGACGGACGTTCCGACATGTATGGAACAAGCAGGTTGAAAGAATATACGAAGGTAACGGGTTTTGAAGATGGATGGGAAAAAACCCTGGACAAATACCGGATAAACTGGATTTTTTTCAACACAGATTCACGGCTCACCAGGTTCCTGAAGGAAAGGAAGGACTGGGTGCTGATCTACCAGGATAAAGTGGCCAGTATTTTCATCAGGAATACCAAGGAAAATCGGAAGATAATTGAGAAATATGCTAACAACACATCAGTATCTGGCGGCCACCAGATACACTGACAAAATCATTGTATTCTCTCAACGTTATGTGGACTCAAATAATGAAACAGGCTTCCCCCTCCCATAACTTGATAAAGAAAATTCTTGTTTCGCGCAACCCCTGCATGGTAGCGCTCAAACGTATGCTGGTCATTGCCATAGGCATCCTTGGACTGCTCAGCCTGGCAATCAGCACACAATCCCTTTTACCGCACAATAGTATCCGAAAGGACTTTGTCCAGGAATATTTGCTTGCAAAAGCAGTCCTCACTGGAATTGATCCCTATACCCCCCTGCCAGAATTGGCCGACCGCCTGATTGGGCCACTGCCCAATCTGATTTTTCAACACCCCTCACCACACCCTCCTCCAGTAATTTTGCTTAGTTTACCTTTGGGATGGTTAACGTATCAACAGGCTGCAATAGTGTGGTTTGCATTCGAGTTGTCCTGCATTCTCGTGTCAGTTTACCTATTGTTACAGTGGTCAGGTATGCGCGCGAATTTGATGCTTGTATTGATCTGTACCTTATTTGCTCTGGCATGGAGTCCTTTCAGACAAGAGCTCACCGTTGGGCAGTTGATGACGCTAAATCTTGCATTGCTGATCGGTTCGTGGCAAATGCTCCGCGCCGGCAAAGAAATTCGTGGCGGCATTTTGCTCGGATGTGCCATTGCTTTCAAATTAATTGCCTGGCCTCTGGTAATTTTATTGGTTTTGCGTAAAAAATGGAGGGCAATCGGAGCGACTGGAGCGGTGCTGGTCTCTGCTAATGGACTAATCGCACTTTTTATCGGGCTACAGACAGTAGCCGACTATTATGTAAAGGTGGGCCCATTGGTCTCAACGCTCTATCGCTCATATTGTGGGAATTTTTCCTTGTGGTCGATTGGCTGGAGAGTCTTTGCGGGAACCGGCACACCGGTTTTGACTGCAGTGAACGCACCTCCACTGGTTGAGGCACCGAACCTTGCTTGCTATAGTGCCGTTATCCTCCCCGTTATCCTGTTAACCGTTGGTGTGTTTCTGGCTATGCGCACGTCGACCTTCGATGCCTCATTCGGCATAATGACATGTGTCACCCTGTTAATTGCTCCCATTACCTGGAGCCACTATTTGATTTTAGCCTTAATCCCCATGACAATTGTTTTGCGTCGTCTGTTCGCCCTTGAATTGCCAAGAAAAGAAACGAACCTTGCCATTTTGCTTGGGCTGATATTTTGTATCCCACAAACGTTTTTGAATGATGTAATGCTCATGTTCGCTGATCGGAATCTGGTTGACGCAGGAGGCCCGACGGTGCCTTTTGCCGTGACCATTATCAGCCTGATTCCGGCTGCAGCAATCCTTGGATTGATGTTTCTGCTACGGCGTGTGGATCAAATCCCGTTCTGTACCGTTGGGGGTGAATCATCACCTTCAGACAACCTGTCAAGTCCAGTACAATGAAGTATCCTGCTACAAATGCACTAATAATCACAAAAAGGGATATTCCATGAGTATCAACGCTTTTCGTATCAAGCAGGCTTTTTTCATCGCCGTAATAGTTATACTGATGGTGGTGTATTACAGTATCTTTCGGCAGTTGATGATGTCGCAAAAAATTTACGAAGACATTGATTTCATAGCGTTTTACTCAGCCGGGCGTATTGCGCAAGTAGATGGAACTGCAAATATATACAAATTTGAAGAACAAAAAAAGATGGAAGAAGCTGTAAAAGGCAGGCTAATAACAGCTGATGAAGTTCTACCATTTATTCACCCGGCATTTATTGTACCTTTGCTACAACTAGTGGTAGGTACTGATTATGTTTCTTCTTTGCAACGTTGGATAATGGTGCAACTAGGATTGTACTTTGTAAGCGCCTGGATAATCAGCAGCTTGATGTCAAAAACATTACCCCAAAGGTTTTTATCGGGAATTGCCGTTATCTTGTTTTTCCCAGCAATCATAAGTCTTATCGGGGGCCAGGATTCGGCGATTTTGTTCTTGGGTGCGGCAATATGGATTGTTGGTCTAATCAATGAGGATGACTACCTCGCCGGGCTTGGGCTTGCACTGACAACCATCCGGCCACATATTGCTATAGTTCTTGCGATTCCCTTCATTTTCAAACGTCAAAAAGTTTTTGCGGGATTCTGTTTAGGAGCCGGAGCGCTACTTGTGGTAAGCCTTTTTCTTGTTGGTCTTTCAGGAATAAAGGATTACATGCAGATAATAGCAATAAGCGCTGGTGAAAATTGCAACTCAGGTCAAACCATTATGTTTAACGTGCTCGGTTGCCTTTTGCGGTCATTTCCAAATGTTTCACCAGAGTTGCAGAGACACATTGCATGGGCGGTTTATGCAATCGCCTTAGTTGGCCTGTGTTTTCTATGGAGAAAAGCCCGGACGATCGAACCACACCATATTGGCACTCTCATTTTGATTGGACTGTTTACCGTGCCGCATCTGCATTACCATGATTTAGTCATTCTGCTTGTGCCAATCATTCTCTCCATCCGCAAAGCAAATAAGCTTGGTCTCATCTGTCTGCGCGATACGCCTTTGATCGTCACCGGCCTGTCGCTGTTACTTCTCATCAACCACACACTTTTATCTCCTTATATTCACTCCATACCTTACCTGCTAATGATCCTGCTTTTTATATGGCTTTGGATGCCGGAACATTTGATCAAACTTAGGCCCGCCTGACCTCCCATCGCTCCTGATTAATCACCAAAGTCGATGCGTATTCGTCAACGGTGCTATGTGTAGTAACTTTCTGATGGATATCGGAATACGACGGTAAAAGAAAGTAGGTTTTCATTGAAAAAACTCGCAGTACAATTCTGGTAGATACTCAACCTGGCAGGCATACACTGACACTGAAATTCGTTAATAAACCGTTAGACGAACAGCGAACTATCTGTCTTTTCTTTCTTGCCTTATTCTCTTCTTAAAAAATGAACCCTAAGATTCTTTGTGGCCACATATAATGGAAAACAGTAAGAAATCTATCAGATTATTGTCAATACGCTGGCGAAACTTGATTATCCCCGCGCTGATTGGTTGTGCCACCGGCACTTTCTGTGCTCATTTGATGGCGATGATCCACGGCGGTGCGGCTGATTTCGGGTTCGCTTTGCACGCCGCGCGCGATCTGTTGCATGGCCTTGATCCGTATAGACATCCTGTCGTATCCGACTATGCCCCTTATCCGCTTACCGCCGCCCTGGTCGCCATGCCTTTTTCGTTTCTGCCAGACGAGATCGCCGCCGGTCTTTTCATCGGTTTGAGCAGCGCACTGCTCGCATGGTGCCTGCTTCGCTATGGGCAGAACTGGCCTTTCCTGCTCTTACTGTCCTGGCCTTTTGTGTATGGAATCATGTTCGTACAATGGGTACCGCTGGTTTTATGCTTATGGTTCCTTCCTTCCTTGTTGCCGATGATTCTCGTCAAGCCCCAGATCGCCCTACCACTTGTCTTAGCGGGAAAAATCAACAGGACGGGTGTTCTGGCAACTATGATACTCCTTGCAGTATCGCTCTTGATCTACCCTTCCTGGCCGTGGGTATGGATCCGGCAGCTTCATGGGTATCAGGGGTTTAGTCCCCCTCTGTTTACCCTTCCCTTAGGTCCGCTGCTTTTCCTTGTCCTGTTCAGATGGCGGGAGAAACGGTCATGGCTGTTACTACTGATGGCGGCAATGCCGCAACGGGTGGTCTACGACCAACTCGCCTTGCTCCTGGTGGCCAACAGCCGAAAAGAAAGGCTTGCACTTGTGTTAATCTCATGGGTGACTCTTCCCATGTTGTTGTATTACAACAGTTGGGGAAAAATGCCGGGAGGCTGGCATTTTTGGATAATTCTTACCCTCTACGTACCAGCGCTTGCAATTATTCTGCTGCCGAATAAAGAATCGGCAATCTCAAAATTTGTAATAACAGAGTCTTTAGCAAGATTGTCCTTCACAAAAAAACGAGACTGAACAATACTAGAATCAGATGGTAATTTCATTGCTTTCAGTACTTTTAAAAGCCGGTTTTTCAGTAGATGTCCATTGACCCAAAAGCTATATTCAGTCTAACTATCGGATTGACAGGTTCATCGTCTGGTCATTTTCCATCCGTGACAACTGTAATATTTCTGTCCAGAGTTTGTGCCCACATTTTTACTTGGGCAGTTATTATGTATCCCGCAAACGTCTTTGAATGATGTAATGCTCATGTTCGCCGAGCAGAGTCTGGCTGGAGCAGGAAGCCCGACAATGCCTTTTGCCGTGACCATTATCAGCCTGATTCCGGCTGCAGCAATCATTGGATCGATGTTTCTGTTATGGCATGTGGATCAATTCCCGTACTGTAGTTGCGGGCAAGAGCCTGCAGGTTGGCCCGGCAATGGAAAGATACCAGTCGGTGATCATGTCAAAGCATATCCCCGTATGGATCATTTGTAGCGGACCACGCACAGAGAAAATGGAGGAACCATCCTTATTTTCTTCTGTATCCGATTTCAGTTTTCCAAGAATCTGGTACCATTCAAATTATGATTGATATTTCCGCAGAAAGCCGTCGTGAGCCAGAAATATCAGCTACCGGTCCCGGTAGCGATGCTCCGCTGTGGCTTCTGCAAACAGACGAAACCCGCCCCCTGTATCTCTCTTTTATTCTGTCCGTAACCGTGCACATCATCCTGTTTGCTGTCATGGCCGCGACACGCATTTTTCACCCCTTTGCGGGAGCATCGCAGGAATTTGATCTGGTCTGGTTTTCTCCAACACCCACTGCCGCACCAATGGTATCTCCGCCCGCAAAACCAAGCAGCTCGAAACCGGGAAAGCTCAGAACAGCGCAAATAGTCCCGACTGCAAAACGAAGCGCCCCAGCCATAACACCGGTTACAAAGGAGTCACCGCCCCCGGCACCTGCCAAAACGGAAACCGCTCCGGCAAATAATCCGCCACAACCTTCTCCGGCCGCAGCACAGGTGCAGACTGCCAAAGAAGTGCCGATCGAAGAGCCGTCGGAAATGGTGATCTCCCGCTACAGCGGCAAGGTTGTCGAAGTTGTCGACAAGAAGGGCGATATCCCCACCTTTACCGTCATGAGTAGCGTCATGAAAAAAAGCCTGGAAGCACGGGCAGTTGTGAAGACCATTCGGGAAACCGATAAAATAGCACCGAAGCAGGGAGAGGCCAGGCAAAAGACCAAACCTTCTGAAGGGACTTTGGTGGCTGCGCTACCCAAGGAAGGATCTGCAGAGAATCGTGGCGAAGCAATAGCCATCAAACCTGTCTCAACCAGCCAGACCAGCCAGAACCGGAGTGGCACCAGCGAAAAACCCACTACACCGACAGCATCTGCTAGCACGGCAGCTGTCGGTCCGGAAGAACCTTCCAATTATACGGCTGTCAACAGATCAATCAATTCCTTTGCCGCGGCGCTTGGCTCTCTTTCCGCTTCAGGTAACAATCAGTCGGGAAATGCACCGGCTCAACAGGGGCAGAGAAACGGCTCAACAGCTGCAGGCAAGGACACAACTCTTCAAGAGAACGGGTCAGCAGCGGCAGGCAGGGGTTCCACACTTCAACATTCTTCCGATGTGGCGACACCTTCCAGGCCAGTCACCGTCGAAAAACCAGCCTCAGTTGCGGAAACCCAGCCAACCCAGCCACCGCCCTCCCCGCAACTGATTCTTCACCCACCCGTGACCGGAGACTTGAAACTGGTCATCACCGGCGACGTGGATGTGAAGGTTGACGTCTTCTTCAGGTCATATGCCAAAAGTCGCCGGAGCAAGCCATGGACGAGATGGGAGGCGCAAAAGCGGCGCAGCATTCTCCCGAAGGTAATCCGAACCGGTAAAAATGTCCATGAGGCAGTGGTGGAAATTACCGAAGAAGGCATTTACACTATCGTGGTGCGGCCTGATAACGGGAATAAGGGTACCGCCGAGCTGGTACTGAAAATTCGGGAATCCCGTCCGGGAGCAACAACAAAAAAACTCGGCTCCAGAAAAATCGACGAAACGTTCGAGGTTGCCAGGATACTCATGCCGGATGGCATCCTCTGGGATGACGACAAATATTTTAGCGGCGACATGGAAGACTCAGACAGTATAACCAAATTCCATACGGGCACAGGCCTGATGTGGAGAGAATACAAGTAGGGGCCGGCTCCTACGTATGAACCGTCGCTGCATGCGTGTCAAACCATGGGGTTGAATGCCGGCTAACAGGTGATACACTAATGAAAGATTGATGTAGAGCTTATCCGGCAATTCGACAGTATACGTTGCTACGCGCCCATTCCGTGGGACAGAGGACATTTCCGTGGGACAGAGGACATTTCCGTGAAACAGAGACGATTTCCGCGTATCCCGCTCAATTCGAAGGTTTTCGTAACATCTGCCAACCGGTCGTTTTCCGCTGACACCTTGAATCTCACTCTCCATGGGATTTTCATACTGACCCATGAGAAAATCACACCGGGGACCGCCGTGGAAGTTGATATCACGATCCCATGCACGACCCGCAGTCCCCAAATGAAACTCCCGGGAGTTGTGACAAGGGTCCAAAGCTCTGGAGTTGTCATTGAATTCACCCGGATTGAGGGAGATGAATTTCGCTGTCTGAAAGACATCCTCCAGAGAAGATCGTCGCACCGCTTCAAACCTTTCATCGTCCCATGATAGTCTTCAGGGAAAACTGAAAAACAGGCTTTCCTTTGTTGGCAGAAAAGGCCAAAGAGAAAGCCCTTATTTTTATTGAAAACATCATCTTTGATAAGTACGAAATACGGCAAGGAGAAAATTGATGTCAGATCCTCTTGGTGAAAAACTCCTCAGAAGCGGGATTATCGATGCCAAAAAACTCGAGAAAGCCTTGGAAAAACAAAAGACTACTGGCGGCAGGCTCGGTGAAAACCTGATCGCCCTGGGATACCTTGACAAGGAAACCCTGGACCAGTTCTTCAAGAGAAATCCACCCAACGCCAGGACAGTAGAGGAAACGGGACTTGAAGTCAGCCAGATCGAAGACCTGCTCATGAAACACATGTTGTTCATGGGCGATTTCAAGATCGCTGACCTGGCGGAACGCAGCAAGCTATCTTCTTCCGTCGTTGAAACGGTAATGGAAGCCCTGCGAAGAGACAAATTCATCGAGGTAAAAGGAGGGACAGGATATGCGGCGGTAACGTACACCTTCAAGATATCCGATACGGGTAAAATCCGTGCCGGAGAGCTCCTGGATCTCTGCCGCTACACCGGACCCGCTCCGGTGTCGCTGGATGACTATCGTATCATGGTGCAGACCCAGACCGTAAAAAGTGCCATCGTCAGCGAAGAACTCGTAAAGAAAGCCTTTTCCCACCTGATTCTGAATGAAACCGTCATCAAGAGACTCGGTCCGGCCATCAGCTCCGGGAAGGCCATGTTCATCTATGGCCCTCCGGGCAACGGCAAAACCGCCATCGCCGAGACCATCAGCAGGCTGATCCCCGACACGATTTACATTCCCTATGCGCTGACCGTGGGTGGAGAAATCATCACTGTTTTCGATCCCGTTAATCACACCCCGGTCCAGAGTGAGCCGGACGAAAGTATCGACAAGCGCTGGGTTCTGGTCAAGAGACCGGTGGTGATCACCGGCGGCGAACTGACGCTGCGGATGCTCGATCTGGATTTCAATCACATCTCGAAATACTACGAGGCCTCACTCCAGATGAAGGCCAACAACGGGATCTTCATTGCCGACGACTTCGGCAGACAGCAGGTGGAACCGCAGAATTTCCTCAACCGCTGGATCGTACCCCTTGACCGGAGGATCGACTTCATGACCCTCCATACCGGCATGAAGTTTGCCATCCCCTTTGATATGCTCACGATCTTCTCCACCAATCTCGAACCGAAAAGCCTGGTGGACGAAGCATTTTTGCGGAGGATTCCCTACAAGATAAAGATCGACCATCCTTCGGAAAGGGAGTATGAGGCCATTTTCCAGATGTTCTGCCGGGATAGCGGGATTGATTTCAACGGAGAGACGTTCAACTACCTGATGGACAATTACTACCGGAAAAACAACATCAAGCTCAATGCCTGCCACCCCCGTGACATCGTCGAGCAGATCATCGTGAACGCCCGCTACTACCGACGGCCGCCCAAGATGAGCAAGGAAGCCATCCATGAGGCGTGGAATAACTATTTTGTGGAGATGTGACCCCGTAGGGGCGCGATTTATCGCGCCCTGATTTATCGCGCCCTGATTTATCGCGCCCTGATTTGTTTGATAGAACATGGGCGCGATTTGGTACATGGGTGCGATGTTGGTAACATGGGCGCGATGTTGGTAACATGGGTGCGATGTTGGTAACATGGGCGCGATGTTGGTAACATGGGCGCGATGTTGGTAACATGGGCGCGATGTTGGTAACATGGGCGCGATGTTGGTAACATGGGCGCGATGAATCGCGCCCCTACGTTGCCGGATTGTAATCGTCGTCATTCCATTTCAAAGGATTATTGATAATGTATTCCCGGGCGTGGTTCAATTCATTGTCGTTACGGATCACCCGTTCGTAATAATTTCGCTGCCAAACCGGGCAACCTTGATTTTCACGCTTTTTGTTGATCAAGCACGTACAACGCGCCTTGAATCCACGAATCATTTCACCCACCGTAGGGGCGCGATTCATCGCGCCCTGATTCATCGCGCCCTGATTCATCGCGCCCTGATTCATCGCGCCCTGATTTGTTTGATCGAACATGGGCGCGATGAATCGCGCCCCTGCGATAGATATTATCCCGTGAACATGGTTCGGCATTATGATAAATGCATCCGGCACAACCTGCTCATAGTGCGATGGTATCGCCTTCCAACACCCCTCTACCAACATGCCGTAATTATTCAATATCATCGCCCCATCCACAATATCGCCAAACAGACAGTGCCGTTGCCATGCGCATATCGTTATGAAATACGACCCGGCAATGGAATAATCATGGCCCCGTAATCGGATGGAACGGCGATGATGGATATCGGGATTATATGTCATGATATTATTCCGCAAATCACCCCGTAGGGACGCGATTCATCGTGCCCTGATTCACCATCGCACGATACGCCACAACATGGTTTGCACATGGATTTGTCCCACCCTTATTTCTAGGAATGTCGTTACGTTATTACAGCATTGTTGGGGCGTAAAACAATGGGGCCGGTTGCGAGACATGGGCGCGATACGAAACAACGGATTCGATATGAGACAACGGATTCGATATGAGACATGGGCGCGATTTAGTACATGGGCGCGATTTGGTACATGGGCGCGATTTGGTACATGGGCGCGATTTGGTACATGGGCGCGATTTGGTACATGGGCGCGATTTGGTACATGGGCGCGATGAATCGCGCCCCTACATTACCAATTTACCGTCACTACCAGGTGATCGTTATACGCTCCCGCCCTCAGGTTCTGGCGTGCCGGAACCCTGCCGTAAACCGGGAGATTCAGGGGAGAATCTTTGTAGATGTTCCCCTTGAAAACAAACGTACTACTGCTTCCGTCTCCCCAGACTTGCGTTCTTGACGAATTGAGAAACAGATAGTAACTCATGCGATCAGCGCCGACGGCTTTTTGCATCTGTCTCGGATTAAAACTGCCTGAAAAGCCGCTGCTGATGGAAACCTCAATCGGGATTGTTTTGTGTTCTGGAGTGTGACAAGTAACGAAAATCGTTCCAGTGGTATCCAACGGAAAGGAAGCGAAAACGTCATAGGGGCCGAAACTCACGGGTGTCGTTGTAACATCGCAACGCGCGGCATAAGCGTTAACAGACATCAGCAACAACGAAAAGATAGAAAATATAATCAACAATGCTTTCATGCCGTTCGTCCTCCTAGAAATCATGTGCACGAAGAGACTCCGAATTGCCGTCCAGACCGGATTTGATCTTGCACGGGCAAAAGATCAAACCGCGTACCCGTACTTTATTGCACATTCAATGAGTCTCGTCAATTATCACCATGCCGAGGTCCATCAACGAATCCGCAGAGTTGGGAATAGGCAGGTTAAAGGTATGGCGAGTGCCTTCATACAAGACAGATGCCTGATACGTTCCAGGCTTCAGGAAGCTGTTCATGTTGTCGGTGATAGATGTGCAGCCGCGCTCTTCGAGTTCCAGCACTTTTTTGAATTCATCCGATTGGCTCAGGTCGATGTCAAACTCCCCGCCCGACCCGGTCGGGAAGACAATCCTCCTGCCGTTCACAATAAGAGTGACTTCCTGGAATTCAACGGGCTTGAGTTCGCCATTTTTTCGTATTGCAAGGCGGCCGAAAATCATTTGCATTTTCTTAACAACAAACGGAATGCACGAACCGCTTCGCAGCGGTGGCGATACAAGCTTTTTGATGTTTGAAATATAGTAATCCATGGGAATATCCCGGTCCCGGATTACCACCTGGTTCTGGGTATACGAGCCCAGGTTTGGAATAAACAGCTTGCCCGAAGAATCCGTCGAACCGACCTCCTCGGAATTGAGCAGGACCTTCACCCCTTCAAGACCACCGGTATTCACGAGACCGAAACTGTCATATACCGGTCGGGTAGCTCCAAAGGTCTTGCCAAGATACACCAAGGAACCGGCAACGGACAGATGATATTGGCTGTCTTTCTCTCCCTCACTGGTCCATCCTTCAAAGCCACCCTCATAAATGCCGTAGCGTCCGTTATACTGGAGATAGGGGTTGACTCTCCACGTTGTACTACCGCCTGACTCCGACCTTTTAACGCTCGCACGATAACTGAGCCCTTGACCAACCGGGGGGTTTTTCTGCACGGAAACGATTGCGTTTCTAACCTCTTTCGTCTGTTCATACCTGGTAGAAACGTAGAGATTACGTTTAGGCATGTAATTAAACGATATGAGAAATTCATTCGAATAACCGTTTTCCCTTACACTTCGATAGGTAGCCGTTATGGAAGTTTGAGCTGTGATACTTCGAGTATAACTTACCGTGCCGACATCCCTGTTGTCTCCAATATATTTCCTGACGGTAGCAAGGTTCAAAGACAAAGAACCCAGTAGTGGATCTCCGTAACTCAACCCGCAACCTGCGCTGTACTTTGTCCTTTCACCGGTCTGAGTTTCGGCAATGGTCTTAAAGTTCCTGGTATACCCGGCCAGGGAAAGATTGAATCCGAAGTTCAATCCCTGGTACGAATACGTGGCAACTCCCGCTGCACCGCTATCGGAACTCCTGCCGAAACTACCCGCCAGCGAAAGCGAAACTAATCCAATCCTACCTGCTTTAACTGTCAGGTTAGGTCCCAAATTATAGAGATCACTAACCGCCTCGGCAGCAAAACCCATGGTAAGAGCATCGCTGAAACCGTAGCGGTGAAAGGCAGAAATTGCAAGTGTGGAGTAGCGGTTACTTTTGGTTCCGTAATCTTGACGGGTAAATCCCAAGTCATAACTATATTCGTTAAAGCCTTTCTTCAACAGTAAAGAGTCCGCGTAATAAAAGGGATAATCCAGGCGCTGTTCCCTGCCGAACGAATCCCGCAACACAACCTCGACCGTTCCCGCTGCGCCGTATGGGGTGAGGTTTTTCAGTTCAAATTCCCCCGGTGACAGTCTTTCCGTTTTTATCAGCATTCCGTTGAGATAAATTTTCGCTTCTGAAGGCAATGCCGTCTGACCGGCAAGATTGAGCGTGGGATAGTACACATAGGAGGGATCCATACGGTAAACCTTGCGAAAGCTGAGTCCGCCCAGGTTGAGACTGCTGCCGAGATTGCCCGACGAAGCAAAGAAATCACCGACAATCAAACGTCGAAACGTCAGCCGGTCATCATAGGTAAAATTGCTTTGCAGGCGTAGAAATCTATCTTGTGTCTGATCCTTGGTAAAAACGGAGTCGGAGAGAAACAGAACGTCGCCCATCCGCATGCCGAGTTGGTTGGTCAGATTGAAGCTGGTGAAGGACAACCCGTTTCCGGCTTGGTAATCGGCTCCATAATTTAGAAAGACGCTCGTATCATGAGGATAGTATACGCTCTCTTTCTGTTCGGACTGAAAGTCGATTATTTCCTTTCCCAGGATGGAAGGATTCGCGGTGATATCAAGGGACAGGTTCGCCTCATTAAAGACATACGTAACACCTTCCATTGAACGCAACGACAAGCAACGCTCCCCGTTAATCATCGAAACGGCACCGGATGGAGAGCGAAAACCGATGGTTTTTACATCATCGGACTTTACCAGGAAATCACCGTTCTCCCCTTGATGGACAAAGTGATCGCCCTTGTCCTCCTGATTCAGGACGACCCTGACGATCAGCTGTTCGGCAGCAGCGGGAGCTGGTACCGCGAAAAGCAACAGAACCGGAATAAATGAAAGGACGATCTGCCTGAATACTTTGTTAGTACGCCGTGATCTGTCAAGTGCCCGGAATAAGGAACGCAAGTTACGGCAGACATTGAGACTCATCCACATTCATTTGCCTATTGAGCGTAATTTTCGTAGTGGTTGACACTGTCAGATCGAGTTGTTTGGTCGAGGCGCATTTCTCGGCCGGGATTGAAATTGAGTAGACGCGGCCAACACCAGTCAACAGGTACCAGCCGTTGAGCTTTTCGGTAAAGGTTTCCTGGCCCTTGCCATCACTACCCTTCAGGGTTACTTCTGATATTCTGAAATGCGTATTACCGGTGTTTCTAACATTGGCGCTTACGACACCTTTTGAAAGCGTTACGGACGCCAGCTCGGCCGCCGGTTCCTCAGTGAGAGGCTTTACGAATACGGGGATTCCGAACCGGATCGCTACCGTCAATTGGGTAGAGTCAGCGGTATCGGTTTTTGGTTGGGGTATTTCTTCGATGAACAGCCGATAGGTTTTCTCCTTCGAAGTAGCGGGAACCCGTATCCCGGCGCGGATTATCTTCTGCTCTCCCTTTTTCAGCATGAGTATCCTGGGAAAGAAGATCAGATCATTCGTCTCCTGATAGACATCCTTCCCTTCCGAATCCTGGGTCCACTCCATCGCCTTGCCCTGCAGATGCACCGTCTCCTCGCCGTCGTTCAAAATAGTAACGACGCTGCTTCTGGCCCGCTGGTCAAGGGTGATCCAGATCGGCGCCACCCGCCACTGTCCAGAATAACCTACAGATGGAAAAACAAGAAAAAACAGCAAGCCGACGCAAAGAAGAACACGCGGCACTACCAACATCGCAACACCATATCTATCAAATCCGGCCATCATTCCTGTCTCCTGTTGTCCATGCCGGAATAGGCCGTAAGGCTGGTCAATTCCGTTATTTGAGGGCAAACCTCTCGGCATGGTATACAGATTAATCAAAATATTGTAAACAGCTTTGTATTATGGATTTATCTCCAGAGTAACTGTATCCATATAGGCACCCGCCGGAGCAAGCCTGTAATCGTTGCCCTGGATACGCGCGGTTATTGGGATGGTAATGGCTCTATAGGCCCTACCAGTTGCGCTTGTGGGCAAATCAAGGGTATAGGGAATGGAATCGGAACCATTTGTAAGATAGAGTGGGGACGGGGTCGCCTGGGTGACGCCAACCGTAAAACTGCCGGGGATACCGATACACCAAACGCTGACGCTCCCGTCAGCCTGGACATTTTGCGGATCAAGGGGATTAAGGTTGCCAAACGCTATGTTCTGTGTGCCCGTAACCCAACAAGCGCCCCAACTCGTAACGTATGCGGACACGGCCAGATTGCCACTGGATGCGGCGTATCCCGGAACGGCAAGCGTCATGACCAGGATGATGAGTAGTACTGTTCGCAGTAGCGCCATTGGAATCCCATGCTTTGGAAAATACCGGACATTGATCCTCATGGGAGGACGGCCGGCAAGAGGGCCGCCCTTCCATGAGGCAGAGGAAAATTGTTACGGAGTAACCGTCAATTCGATCGTATCGGTATACGACCCGGCAGTTGCCGTAGTGTAAGAACCCGCGGCAATTGCGCCAGCAATGCTAACCGGTAAGGCCGAACCGGTACCGGTGCCGCTCGCAGGAATGGTAACCGAGTAAGGAATATCGCTGGTACCGTTAGTCAAATACTTCTGGGAACCAACAGCGTTATCTCCGGCATTGCCGGACAGAGTAAAGTCCGTATCGTTTGTACACGTTATAGTAACCCCGATAGAACTTGCCGTCTTTGCCACAGCATTCGTGGGATCCAAATTCCCGAACGCAAGGGTTCCGCCGGTCATGGTGCACGTTGGGATAACCGTCGCGCTGACGTCAAGATCCGCAGTAGCCGCCATGGCCACCCCGGCCATTGAAACGATTCCCAATGCTGCAATAATTGCCAAATTTTTCTTCATACTGTGTTCCCTCCTTTGTGTTTTGAACCTGAATCAATGTGCATCGAACAAAAAAACGCCGATCTCAACCGCGGAGATAGACGTTATAGTACCGGACATGACATACACGTCCAGGTTCGCCTGACTCCGCAAGCTCTTCGGTAACCCGGCGGTCCGCCTTCGTTGAAACTTCGGCGGATCCGTGGCTTTGCGTCACTGGATTACTCCAGTTTTGCCTTTGTCGGAGGTAGGTTATAAATAATTTTCGTCGCTGGCCAGGTATCGCCCCTCAAGGCAACCGCCCCTCCCGGGTCCGCGTGTCGCCCTGCTCTTCCTTCACAAATAAAAAAAACCCGTCTTTAAAATCCAAAGACGGGTGTAATTATCTTGATTCGGACTTTTGTGTCCGGATAACCACACTCTCTTCGGCAGCTCGGCCATCCGCCTTCGTTACTACTTCGACGGATCCGTGGCTTTGCGTGACCAGGTTACCCTGGTTTTGCTCTTATCGGAGAGTTATGAAACGCCTGTCGTTACCAGACGAAATTATTGAGTGTAATGCTTACCTGATTCCCATCGGAACCTTAGATCGAGAATTAATTAAAAACTGAATTATGGGAGGGAGCAGAGCAGAATATGTGCCAAGGGAGAGAATTAGGCAGGACAAACGTGAGGAATTTTTAAAACATTTGTCATTTCGTGAAGTTACTAACGCCAACCTAATAGTTTGAATATTTTCATTAGAACAGACTGGTGCCAGTTTTTGTTACTTTTCGTTCCAAAAAAAGTCAAAAAAATGACAGAAGCCTCAAAGTGGACCACTCGATCGACCTCGGGCCTGATAGACAATAATCAAATACCTGCAACCCCATACCTGTTACATCGGAATCACCGAAACAGTCAGAGGCCACGGGTAGGCACCCGGCTGTATGTTTTCAGAGAGGATGAAACGGTAGCTGAGTTGTATCCGCACCTCCCTGCCCTCCATGGCAACAGGAACGATGCTCGAGCCGGCGCCAAGCAGGGCCGGTTTCCCTAAACCATCTATCCGTACCTGCCTGAAAATTTCAGCAGAACTTTCGAATGAGAGATAATGGCCATCCCGCGAGTTACTCTTCATCTCGATGGAAGACCCTCCCGGTACGTCCACAAACCCCCGTGAAATATCGGTTTCAGTAATTATCAGCATTGCGGACTGGTTGTGGACACTCATTTGCGTGTACGGCAACACGGTCGCGCTTACCTTCAGCTGGGTGCTCGACGACTTGGAGGAAGCGGCTTGCGCATCGGACACGGAAGCAAGGGCAAGGAGTGCCACCAATATGGAGGTCAGAAGCTTTTGCTGAAGATGGATACCGTGCTGCACATGCTGTGGCATGACATATCCCTCCTCGATAAGAACCTCACCGAGTTTTTTCCGGGAATTCGTCTGCTTGCTTAATGCGCTGTCAAGTTTCTCACGCGAGATATATCCGGCGGAAACAAGGATATCACCCAGCTTAATCGGGCTGAGAGTCGATTGCGAACTGCCCTGCCCCTGTTGAAAGTCCAGCAGAGCATCCAACTGCCGTTCCGTGAGAAAACCAAGGCGCACGAAAATCTCGCCAAGCTTTTCCCCGCTTTTTTTCTGCTCGGCTATTGCCTGCTCGAGCTGCTCTTCGCTGATCTTCCCGGCCTGCAGAAGCAAGGCGCCGAGCATCTGGCGAACACCCGCCGCGGCCTTAACGGCATCCTCCAGACTGAGGAGCTGCTCCTGTAACGAAAGAGCTACCGTAAGTTCCGTCGGATCTATAACCCCCATCCTGGTAAGCACCTGACCCAGGAGATCATTCGTGCTCTTCTGTTCCTGCAGAGCAAGTTCCAGATCATGGGGGGACACGAAGCCGCCATCCACCAGTATCTGGCCTATGTAACGTCCAGCTTTTATCTGTAACGCCATGTTGCTCCCTTTGTTGCTTGTGCCAATTGACATTTCCTGAATAGTACCCGTGTTTGCAGAGATCATCATGGCCCGAGAGGACTCCGCCGAGGTGATCCGGCAGCCGATCATCCCATAGTTCTAAGCATAGCGGCCATTTCACGTAAAGCAATGGACATGACCCCGTGACACCAGAAACCCACATGAAATATCGTGTATTTTCTGATTCAGGTTTTCTCTACATATCGGCAGACAGGAAAAAAACTTTAGAAAAATTTTCGGGAGCTTGTAAAAGATGAAAGATAGGTCGACAGGGTATCAGCAGTATCCCGGTTTGAAGCAGGTCACCCTTGATTTTTCAGTCACATACGTCGGTGCGCAAAAGCAGGGGCTACTGCTCTCAGGAAGGAGAAGGACTTTGCCAAGCGAATCAAGTTCAGTAAAACAAAACCGGAAGGAGTGAATCTTGATGCAGCTGCAATAAAGTAATCTTTGCCACAGAGGACACAGAGGCCACAGAGTTAACGTCTTGGGAAATAAGGTATTTCTCTGAGTCCTCTGTGACCTCTGTGGCTGAAAAACGACTTTTTGCGAATTCATCATCCTAAGACCGTTAGTTAATGGGCCAGCTTTTCTCCAGATCAGGCGGATAAAAATTTTCCCTGGTCCGGTTGAAATACCCGAATTGAATTTGGGGATATTCCTTCTTTATCCGCTGGAGCATGCGGTACATTCCGATCCCCTTGCCGGAAAGTCCCATTCTTTTGTTGTAGAAATCGGGATCAATGGAAAGATTGCGCATCTGGATCATATCCACTCCCGTATCGCCAATCAGCCTCACAAGTTCCTCTATCTCCTCGGCAGTATCGTTCAGGCCGGGCGACACGAGATAGTTGATCATCACGAACAGTCCCTTTTCTTTTGCGATTTTGAGCGATTCAACCACATGGGAAAAGGAATAGTCCACCGGCCGGTAATACTTGTCATAAAATTCCTCACGAGCGGAATTCATCGAAAAGCGCATGGAATCCATTCCGGCATCACACAGCATCCTGATCCGATCTGGCATGGAGCCGTTGGAATTGAAGTTCACCGTACCACGGCTGGTACCCTTTTTGAGCCTTCTGGTGGCTTCTGCAACGACGTCCGCCTGCATAATCGGATCCCCTTCGCACCCTTGCCCATAGGAAACAATCGGCGCCGGGGCTTCCTGGAGATGGGGAAGGGCCAGTTGGACAATCTCCTCCGCTGTGGGAACAAAATTAATGCGTTCCTGGTTGGAGGGACAGCAATCGGAAGGCTGGAGACTGATACAGCCGAGACAGCGCGAGTTGCAGGCCGGAGATGTGGGAAGGGGCGCCTCCCAGCGCCGGTAGAAGAGGTTTTTCGCGGCAAAGCAGTGGTAGTCGAGGGCACAGCGCGCCAACTGCTCCAGCAACCGGTTATCGGGCATCTCGGCAAGAAGGCGCCGCACCAGCGGATCAAGCTCCCGGTCGTCGTAGTTACAGGGATTCCAATTGTCATTGGTATCGACCCGACTGGCGGCAACTACAAAACAGTCCCGCTCTTCGTCCCAACCGACAGCGGTATAGGACCAGAGGGGAAGATGCACTTTTTTCCGACTGTAATCACAGGCAGGAAGCAGCGTTCGCACATAGCCGGGCGCCATGAAAGCGGACACCGCCTGAATCGGCACCCGACGCTTCCCTTCCCTGACCGAATCCAGCGTAACAAATTGTTTCCGCTTTTCGTCCCACGCCATGGGTGGGGTATCGGGTATGGTAAAGATCCTGCTTCCCTCGGGAAGCGGTATGAGTTCCACCGATTCCGGAAGAACTGCTTCCGGGCCGTTCATTCCCGCCATGCAGAGTTCCGGATGATCGTATATATTCCCCGTTGCATCAGCATACAGGAGCTTTGGCAATGATTTTGTTCGCATCGTTCTACCTCCGTAAGGGTACAACCCTAACAAAAAATGGGACTCCCGGCAAGAACTCACCTCATGCAAGCCGATTACAATCCGGCACCGTAGGGGCGCGATTCATTGCGCCCATGTTCTATCAAACAAATCAGGGCGCGATAAATCGCGCCCATGTCCTATCAAACAAATCAGGCTGCGATAAATCGCGCCCATGTCCTATCAAACAAATCAGGCTGCGATAAATCGCGCCCATGTTCTATCAAACAAATCAGGGCGCGATAAATCGCGCCCCTACGGTGGGTGAAATGATTCGTGGATTCAAGGCGCGTTGTTCGTGCTTGATCAACAAAAAGATTCATGGGACAACGGCAAACATAGAACAACTTCTGCTGTCCATGACCAGCAAACTCCGCTACAATATCCTCCATGAAAATCCTGCTGACAACCCTTCACGCGAAATATATTCATGCCTCACTGGCTCTGCCCTGCCTGAAAGCGGCAACGAACAAAATAGACGGAATCCAGAGCGTCATCCGGGAGTTCACCGTCAATGAACACCGCTCGACGGTCCTTCGCGAACTGGCTGCCCAGAAAGCGGATGTCGTAGCTTTTTCCTGCTACATCTGGAACATCGAAGCGATAACCCGCCTCGCTTCGGACCTGAAAAAGCTTCGACCGGAAACACTCCTGGTCGCCGGTGGCCCCGAGGTATCCTATTCCGCGGAAGAGTTTCTCCGGGATAACGGGGCCTTCGACTTTGTCATCTGCGGGGAAGGTGAAAAGACCTGGCGGGAGTTCCTTGCTCTCTTACTACAGAAAGGGGATTCACCGATAACCACACTCTCAATTCCCGCCGGCATTGCATACCGAAATAAAACAGGTATCGTACCCGCACGGGAAAGGGAAGCCATCGAAAATCTTGATGATATCCCCTCCCCCTTCGCCATGGACCTGGTGGACACGACCAAACCGCTGGTCTATTACGAAACCTCGCGAGGCTGCCCCTTCAGCTGTGCATTCTGCCTCTCTTCACTGGAAAAGGGCGTCCGCTCTTTCTCCATGCAAAGGATTCACGCTGACCTCCTGTACCTCATCCAAAAGGAAGTCCAAGTGGTGAAACTGGTGGACCGGACGTTCAACTATGATGCCGGACGGGCGAATGAAATCTGGGACTTCATTCTCACGCATAACAGGACGAGCACTTTTCATTTCGAGATTGCCGCAGATCTGCTGACAAAGGAAAACATCCGAACCCTGACCAGGGTTCCGGCAGGAATGTTCCGATTCGAGATTGGAGTTCAGGCCACCGGCAAGGAAACCTTATCCCGGGTGAGCAGAAAAAGTGACCCGGATCGCCTCCTGGCCGCGGTTACGCGACTGACCGAAGAAACCGGGGTAACAGTCCATCTGGATCTGGTAGCGGGCCTGCCGGGTGAAAATTTCAGCGGATTCCTTGCCTCCCTCGGTCGACTCTTTCCCGTCAACCCCCACCACATCCAGGTTGAGCCGCTGAAAGTCCTCAAGGGTTCACCGATGGTCGAAATCGCCATCAGGGAAGGCTATGCCTTTTCCGGCACGCCGCCCTACACTATTCTGCGAACTTCCGCCGTTTCCTTCGACGAAATAGGGCATATCGAGGAAATAGCCCGCCTGCTGGATCTGTTCTTCAACAGCAGGCGCTTCACCCGCTCACTCGCGACAGTGGAAGATTATCTAGCCCTGGCAGGTTTTTTTGACACCATGGCGAGTTTCATAAAAAAAGAGCCCGGAACCGGGCAGGTGTCGCTCAAATATCTCTTTGATCTGATGTGGCGTTTCGGTGAAGAAATACTGCCCCCCGCCGCAATCAGTACCTTCCGCGACGCTCTTTGTTACGATTTCTGCCTGGGAGAATATCCCTCGGCAGGGCTACTGCCATCTTTTTTCACCGGGGAAGGAAAAGCGCTCAAATCCTCGCTGCCACGGCAAACCATCGACGCGATCCTCGCCAGGATGGAAATACCTTCCGGCAGCAGGGTTCGCACCTTCACCGCCCGCTTTCTAAGTGATTACAGAACCACACCTCCGGTAAAGGGCCCGGTCGAGCTGATCTTCGTCTACCTATCTTCTTCCGGACGAGGGCTGCGGGTGGAGGTTTTTCCACTCAACCAACCGCAGCCGCTGCCCGAAGGTGATTCTTCTGCCGTGATTCAGCAGCAGCCACAATCCCCGTACCAGCCCGACAAGCTGGGCCTGAAAACGGAATCGATCACGTGAATGACACCATTGGAACATTCAATGTCAGTCCTGGTCACGTTTCCGTTGTCGACAACCAGCACCCCCTGCCTGACTCTGATAGCCAGATTTTTACCGTTCACGGTGGGAGAACAATCCACTGTCCGGAGTTCTTCTTCGGACAGCTTACCTTCCACCAGGTGATACAATAGTGTTTCTTTCAACAATTTGCTGTCGGCCATGATCTCTTCGAGACTCAGTTTCTGGAAACCATCGTTATCCGCGGCAAATAAGGTAAAAGGCCCTGCTTCTTTCAGGGTCTCCTCCAGACCCGCACTTTTCAAAGCATCAACAAGGGTTCGGAACGAATCATCCGCCTGTAGGGTTTCAAAGATATCTTTCATTGCTTCCTCCTCTAACGACACGCAACCCTGCCGTGTCATAATCCAACCTGATCCTGAACTTTCTTGACTATAATTATAGCCTGACACTCTGACATTATCAATCATATCTACAGTAATTCAGTCAGGCTTTTATTTGGGAAACTTTGATGCTTTCCCATAAGCCTTACTTTTCCATCAAAACCCTCACCACCCTTCCTGGACACTCCAGATAAATTAGTTTTATAAATATGTGCACATTAAATTTATTTGACCAAAATGGCACGGACATGATATCAGTACCATTAAAAAACGTTATGCTATCCGTATTGATTTCACACAATAATCTCGGTAACCATTTTTTTGCGTAATTTGTTTCACCAATCCTTCTGAAACCGGTCGGGTTTGCCTGATGGCTATGATGAAGTTCGCCTGAAGCTACGTGGTTTCCATTTTACGAACCCGGGAGGCAACCCGGATTTGGAGCGGTTTCTGGGTGGGCATGTTACACAAAACTGTACTATTCGCCTGTTGGTTGAAGAGATTGGTAAAGGGTATCGAT
>Ga0351900_1033_pt1 | contig 43379 bp, 45 predicted proteins | sample BONcelHT113001D3_FD_205827 | JGI IMG/M metagenome (GOLD analysis project Ga0351900, IMG submission 205827) | Enriched cells from coal bed in the Powder River Basin, Montana, United States - BONCAT cells T11 rep1 HSBNCT.T11.300.1.D3 ...
CAGTTACCGCTAACCTTCCGACCTGGTCAGGCAACGTGTTGAACTTCTCCTCAACAACACCCTTTAACAAGGGAACACCCAACACCCAGCAGATAATGTTCAAGCAGAATTTCGCCAAGAATTGGTTTTTTGACATTGGCGTTCAGACTGCAGGAATGAACGGTGCAGGCGTAGGTGGAACACAGAACAACAACTGGAGTAACAGCGGGATGCCGCAGCTTGCTGGTGATATAGGATGGAACACGGACTCATGCGGAAAAGTAGGTCCCTGGAATATGCTCTTCAGCCTCGGTGGTTTTGTTGGACAATCCAAAGAGCAGTATATATCCCAGGTTGCCGCTGCAGGCGCTCCTCAGAAATGGAACAGCAAAAATGTAACTGCCTGGTTGGTAGAATTTAAGAGCACAATCCCCATAATCCCCATGAAGAAAGAAAACAAGGCAGGCGCTTTCCTTGCTTCTTTTAATGCCTTCACCTCCCAGAACGCGGATAGCCAGCTTAATTTCGTGCCTGCTACCGGCGCACTTGCCTATACTTATGGTAACGCGAGAAACCCATCAGACGCTACCGCACCGGTTATATCAGGCGGCTTGGCACATCTGCAGTATTATCTTACCAATCAGGTCTTTGTAAACGGCTTCTACGGTTATTATCGTCAGAATTGGAGCAATGCCCAGGGTGGTCAGCTTGCCGGTACAAACGGAAGGATGATGAACAACCAGCAGATTATTGCCAACATTATGTACGATGTTAACCCGGCTATAAGGATGGGTTTCGAGTATACCAACACTTACACACGCTATGCAGGCTTACAGGAGATCACTGCTGGAACCGGTCAGTATTATGATTCAAAGGGCACTAACCACAGCTTCAGAATTGGCGCTATCTATTTCTTCTAAGAAGAAAAAGAAAGAGTATTTAAAAATAGGGGAGCATATGCTCCCCTATTTTTTATTTAATAATATTGTTTTATTTGAATTTGCCGCTTTAAGTTTGCGTGTCTGATTAAGCATATTAACGATAGTTTTTTCTCAAAACATTCGATCAACCCCGATATGTATTTACATGCAAAGATCTTTGAAAACCTCCGGAAACACACTTATTCAGATGAAGCTCTGTATTCATGTTGCTCTGCCCTCTCAAGTTCCCCTGCCTTGCTATGAAGCGGGGGAGATGAGAAAAAAAGGAGGGTAATAGAGATGGGGATAAGGGAATAGAATCATGTGACAATAAAACAACAGGGCTTCTCAATTGAGAAGCCCTGTTGTTTTCTGCATGTAATTTTTAGAAAAGGCTATTTATACAATTGCCTTCAGTTTTTCCTTCAGGTTCTTCGTAAATTCCTTTTCCGTATCCTTTGCCTTTGCCCTCATGATCCTGTCGCCGAACATTGCAAGTTTTCCTACAATGCTTACATCTGAGACGTATTTGACTTCAACTGTGCCCGGGGATACTTCTTTCAAATCTACAGTAGTCTTATTCTTGAAATGACCAAGTTTGGTCATATCTTCGCCTTCACCCTCAATCTCAATATGAGTCGGTTTTTCAATTTTTGTCATTCTGTTTACGAATTTCAGTCTTGCCGTAATGATGCCGACCTTCTGTTTTACAATGCATTCATATGAATTATCGTCAATAATCTTCACGGACTCTGTTCCCGGTATACATGTCATGATGCTTTCCGGCTTAAGCATGAAATCAAAGAGCTTATCAATGGGCGCGTCAACTGCAAAACTACCTTCTATGATCATAAAAACCTCCTATTCTTTCAGTTAACATTAAGTTAACCTCCTTTATTTTACACGTGCCTTTTCAATTGCCTCAGCAAGAATCTGGTAGCTCTTGTTTCCAGGGGTTGTTGCCTGATCGATCAAAAGGTCTATAAAGGATAAACCTTGTGCATTAACCCACTCTCTGTGAGGCTTATCGCCTGTACCGAACATATGTCTGGCACAATCTATTGCACTGCCTGTTTTTGCTTTCTTGCCACATACAGGGCATATTACAGGATCGGTTATCGGTTCACTCATGTTATTCTCCTCCTTGTTTATTATTTCCCTTGTGCTTCTTTCTTTTCCTTTAGAGCATTAAGAATCATCTCAGGACGTACAGGGCATTCTTTCATCTGAATTCCAAAGCGATGGAAAAGCGCATTGCCTATTGCTGCAGCGGTCGGATTGGTAAGGCCTTCGCCTGCTTCCTTTGCGCCGTAAGGCCCTTCCGGCTCGTATGTATCGATCTCTGCAATGTTTGCAGGCGGCATTTCAGTGGCACGGATCATCTTATAATCCACCAGGTTCGGATTCATTAATTTTCCGTCTTCATAAGGCATGTACTCAAGGTAGCCGTAACCGGCAGCCATGGAAAATGCCCCTTCGAGCTGACCGATAAGGCCGAGATGGTTGATGGGCTGGCCACAGTCGTGGGCTGTCAAGCTGTCGCAGAGTTTGATCTTACCTGTTTCCTCGTCAACCTCTACTTCAACGCCCTGCAGCATATAACTGTATGCCGGTGAAATCATACCTTTCCGGTGAGGTGTGTAATAGCCTCTGCCAATAATCCTCTGACCGTCTTTACCGCGGATTGCCTTCTTTGCCAGTTTAACGAAGTCTTCGCCTCTTTCAGGGCGTGCAATGGCATGGACCCATCCGTCTTTTATATCAAGGTCGTATACGATGTTTAATCCTGACTGTGCGTATGCGAACTCAAGAAGCTGTTTCTTTGCACTTTCCGCTGCCATCTTTACTGCATTACCTGTCATAAGGGTCTGTCTGGAGCCCCATGCGCCGAGGTCGGCAGGGCAGTGATCGGTGTCGCCGGAATGTACCTTTATATCTCCTACTTTGACGCCGAGAGCCTCAGCGCAGATGATGGCCATTGTAGTATTTGAACCCTGCCCGATCTCCTGTGCGCCTACGTGCAGCTCAACAGTTCCGTCCTGATTAATGGTAACAACAGCGGAAGAGAAAGAGTAAGGTGTGTCGAACCAGTTGAAGATACCGCCCGACATAAAGCCGCATGCAGAAATACCGATAGATCTGTTTGCCGGCAGTGTGCCTTTTGATGCAATCCATTGTTTGATTTCATCGTAGCACTGATCGATACCGCAACTTGCGATTGTGGCCTGACCCGGTACTTCATAGCCTTCGTAGTGGGAGTTCTTTCTTCTCATTTCTATGGGATCAAGCCCGAGGTCAGCGGCAATCCATTCGATCTGCTGTTCCGAACACCACATGGCCTGGGGAGCACCGAAACCGCGCATTGATGTCGATGGCAATGTATTCGTGTAGACTCTGTAACCGTCATAGCGGTAACCCTTCCATCTGTATGGGAAGGAATGAAAAAAGCCTGTAAGGTAAAGAGCTGTCGCGCCCATACCTGTGTATGCGCCGCCGTTGGTGAATACTTTGGCTTCACGTGCGCAGAAGGTGCCGTCCTTTTTCACGCCGGTGCGTACATAGTAGAACATGGGGGTACGGCGTTTTGTTGCAATGAAATCCTCTTCTCTTGTATAGACGATCTTAACCGGTCTGAAAAGCTTCATGGATAGGATGGCACTGCAGAATATTGCTCCATCGAGTTCGAATTTGCCGCCGAAACCCCCGCCAACATACTGAGCAAGAATACGTATATCACCTTCTCTCATACCGAGTACGCCGGCCATGAGTGCCTGCATATAATAAGCGGACTGGTTGGATGAGTAGATAGTCATCTTTCCTTCAGGCGTGTAGCTTGACACGGCTGCGCGGGTTTCCATACACATATGTGCCTGGCCGCCGCATTTGAACCAGTCTTCTCTGACATATTCTGCTTCATCAAATGCCTCTTCCACTTCGCCCCACTCGATATGGCGGGTAACATTGATATTGCGCTCAAAACCTTCATGGATTTCAGGCGCATCTTTCTTTATAGCGTCAAGCGGTTCATAAACCCCTTGAAGCACTTCATACTCAACATCAATATAGTCAAGGGCCTTTTCCGCAATCTCTTCAGTTATTGCAGCCACTGCCGCAACAGGTTCACCGATATAACGGACTTTATCGACAGGCAGTATCTGCTCATCGCAGAGGTCTTTATAACGCCGCCATATACCCTGTTTAATCCCCAGGGTGTCCTTACCTGTTACGACGCCGTATACGCCGGGGATCTCCATCGCCCTGCTGTAATCAATATTCAGGATCTTTGCGTGAGGGTGAGGGCTGCGTAATATTTTACCATATAGCATGCCGGGCAATTTAATGTCGAAGGTATATTCTGCCCTGCCTGTCACCTTTGCTACGCCGTCTATATTATGAACATGGGTGTTTAGTACCGTGAATTTTGAATGTGGGTTGATTACGGTGTATTTGTTCATGATTTTGCCTCCGTATATTTACCTTTTGCCGCTCCATCTATTGCCCGGACGATGCTGTTATAGCCGGTGCAGCGGCAGATATTTCCTTCAATGCCTTCCTTAATCTCCCATTCGGTAGGATTCTTATTCTCATTAAGCAATGCCTGTGCAGACATAATCATACCAGGGGCACAAAAGCCACACTGGTAGGATCCGTTATCAATAAATGCCTTCTGGATAGGGGCCAGTTTACCGTTTACTTCAAGTCCTTCAACGGTGGTTATCCGGTAGCCCTCGGCCTGCATTGCAAGCACCGAACATGACTTTACGGCCATTCCGTCGATCATCACTGTACATGCGCCACAGGATACCGTATCACAGCCCCTCTTTGTTCCGGTCAAGCCTATATGATCTCTTATTGCTTCTACTAAAAGTGTTTTCGGGTTTATATACAATTCGTAATCCTGCCCGTTTACATTGAGCGTTAATAATCTCTTTTCCATATTCTATTCTCCTTTCTCGGTTAGCCTTTTGCTTCTTCCCAGGCCTGTTTCAACATCCTCTTTGTTAATACACCCAGGATATGTCTTCTGTGCTCTTCAGACCCATGGATATCAGCAACAGGTTCACAGTCTACCGACGCCATGCTTCCTGCCTCAGCAAAAAGGTTTTCATCGTATGCCTTCCCAATTAACAGCTCTTCAATCCTTTTAACCCTTATCGGTGTCGAACCGGCATTGCCCAGAACAACACGAACATCCTTGCATTTGCCGCTGCCGTCAAGTGTAACAGCCGCTGAGGCTGCAACAATGCCCATATCGCTTTCGAGAAGGTTGAATTTCTGATATGCTGCGCCGCTTTTCGGCTCCGGAACCGGCACATGAATTTCAAGTACCAGTTCGTGATCCATTACTGTTTCAAAATAGTTGACAAAGAAATCCTCAAGTGCCACTGTCCGTTCGCCGGTTGCGTTTCCTATCTTAATATTTGCCTTCAATGCAATCAAGACAGGCCCGGGGTCGCCTGCAGAGTCGGCATGGGCAAGGTTGCCTCCTATGGTGCCCCAGTTTCTCACCTGAATTGAGGCGAGTTTGTTCTCCATCGAAACCATCACAGGGTAATTCTTCTTAATTACATCGGATTTTTCAATGGCACGGTGTGTAGTTGTAGCACCGATTCTCAGGCCGTCTTTGGCATCGAACTTGATATAGTCAAGCTCCCTGACGTGTTTGATGTCAAGCAGATATTCCGGGGCAATCATCCCCTGTCTCATTACAATCAGTAATGACTGGCCGCCGCATATTACCTTGCAATCTTCATGCTCGGCATACATGGCAAGCGCTTCCTTAAGCGTACCAGGCTTCAGGTAATTAAAATCGTTAATCATAGTCCTCTCCTTTCTTTTATCATTGCGCTCTCCTTCTCTCTTATTGCTTTTCTTCCTTTTCTTTTCTTTGCCCTTCTCTCATTTTTAGCTTGTCCCCTACTTCCGCTACTTCTCCAACCAGTTCCTCAACATTTTGTATCCATTTTGAACTCATCTGAATACTATCCGGCATCCCAAACTTTTTATCCTGAACGTCGTTTCCTTTCTTATATTGAGCCTTTAATTCGTCAATCTGGTTTATGCCAAGCGACACACCTTGATATTCCTTAGAAAAGCACAGATAAAAATGCCTTCCCCTGTATATGGCACATTCAGTACAAACGCCTTTTGAAATCGGACAAGTCATCTTTATTTTCGCCATGAAAAACTCCCTGAGAAATCTATCTAAATAATATTCACTGCAATCAAAATTATTTACAATATTAGTATAAATGTCAAGTTAAATTTATCACAAAAAATATTTACCATAATAAACTAATCAATTACAACACACTGTAATTTGACAGGTTATTTAATTAATAGGTTGTTTACTATAGTGAAAATAACTCTAAAACCTATGCTAATCGGAATAATGAATAAATTAATGTATACAAAAATAGTTGACAAAAAGGTTCAAATTGCTAATAATTATGAATGAGATAAAATAAAGAGGAGGGGTTAGCTATGAAAGGTAATATTCTTTATCGGTTTTTTATTTTAGTAATGTTTGTATCTTTATGTATTGTTTCGTTTCCTGATGGTGCAGCAGCACAAAAGGTAATCTCGCTCAACTATTCCAACTTTTTCCCTGCACCTCATAAAAACAGTATACTTTCAGAACAATGGTGTAGAGAGATTGAAAAAAGAACAAACGGCAGAGTAAAAGTAACATATTTTCCTGGCGGAACGCTGACGCCGGCGCCTCAAACATACGACAGTGTGGTAAAAGGTATTGCCGATATAGGCTTCAGTGTCCTTGGCTATTCGAGAGGAAAATTTCCAATGATGGCAATGATCGATCTGCCTCTCGGCTACAAGAGCGGTACTGCTGCAACCAAGCTTATAAATGAGTACTATAAGAAATTTAAACCAAAAGAGCTTGATGAAGTTCACGTCCTATATTTCCATGCCCATGGTCCCGGTATACTCCACACCAAAAAACCGGTTAACAAGCTTGAAGATCTAAAGGGAATGAAGATAAGGGCGCAGGGAAGCGTTGTGCCCATCGTGCAGAAACTTGGCGGTGCCCCGGTCGGTGCCCCGATGCCTGAAACGTATGATGCGTTGCGTACCGGCGTTGTTGACGGATCCATGGCCCCTTTTGAAGCCCTTGAAGGCTGGAAATGGGGTGAAATCATCAAATCTACAACCGAGTGCTATGGCTCTGCATACACGGCAGGCATGTTCGTTGTCATGAACAAAGCCAAATGGAACGCCCTCCCTCCTGACATTCAGAAGATATTCAATGAAGTAAGCGCTGAATGGATAGAAAAGCAGGGGAAGGTCTGGGACGAAATTGACAAATCAGGCAAAGAATTTACTTTGAAAAAAGGAAATAAAATTATACCGTTATCAGCAGAAGAAAATGCAAAATGGGCAGCAGCCGTAAGACCGCTGCTTGATCAGTATGCGAAAGATGTGGATGCAAAAGGTCTCCCGGGCGATGAGGCATTGAAATTCTGTATTGACTTCCTGAAGAAACATTAATTATTCTACTGCCATAAACAATAGAAAGGGGGATGGTTATTATCCCCCTTTCTATTGTTATTTTTATTCTTATATAAACGAATGATAATTGCTTACACAATTCAGTTCGGCACTTAAACAGGCGAACATTGAACAGCGACCGGTATTTGAAATAATGCCTCCAATGCTGTTAAAATTAGCAATTTTTAGCTACAAATAAATAATAATTATCTTGACACAATTTTGCTTATTTTGGTAAAAGACTATACAAGTATACAATAGAATAAAAAGTAAGAATAACTAAAAAATAAGTCATTTAGTAGGGTGGGGTAATGGGAAGATATATAGTCAGTATTGTAATTTCTGTAGTGTTTCTTCTTGTCTTGGCCTTGAACAATGCTTTTTCAACCCCGACGGTAAACAACCCGACGGCAAACAAGGTAAAGCAGAAAAATAATCAACATGCTGTGACAAAAAAGCCTTATAAATCAGTTGAAAAGTCAAAGAAAATCTCAGGTGTAAAATCAAAAAAGTTAAAAATAAGTAAGCGTGTTGCAGAAAAAAATACTAAGGGAAAAAACAACGAAGTTGAAATTGCAGAAAATGACGGTGAATTTGTAGAATATAGAACAAAAAAGGGCGACACCCTTGATAAAATAGCAAAGATGTTCAATATTGATAAAGACGATATACTTGAAGCGAACAACCTGACAGGTAAAAAGCTGTCCCCAAGGAAAGTCATACTAATACCCAAGGTAGTTGAAGAAGAAAAAGACGATGAATTCATAACGCTTACAAACAAACCATTAAAACCGTGGAAAAGCAACGAAGAAAAATACATGCTGGTAAAAGTTGCAAAGAGTTTTGTCGGAGCACCATACAAGTATGGCGGGAACAGTGTCAGGGGCCTTGACTGCTCAGCCTTTGCAAAAAAGATTTATGATATATTCGATGTCCAGATTCCGAGAAGTGCCAGGGATCAATACAAAACAGGTATGAAAATAGATAAAGATGATCTGTTGATCGGGGATCTGGTTTTTTTCAGGACAAAAAGATACATCAAATATCCGACCCATGTGGGTATATTTATCGGTGATGGCAATTTCATCCATTCTTCATCCGGGCACAACAGAATAGGGGTAAAAATAGACTCCCTATCATCGGATTTTTATTCAAAAACTTATGTCGGCGCAGTAAGGGTAAAACAGTCGTCAGACGATAGTGCTGAAACATCAACAAAAACCATTGAGGATGCATCAAATAACTCGTAATATGTGAAAAATCACTTAATACTGCTATTTTTTTCAGTTCTCGTCCATCTTTCCGGTTATTTTATCCTGATCTATAAAATCGAGCCCTTCCAATACTTCTCTTACATTATATTATGGTGGTCTTACATAATATTTATGGATGCGCTGCTTTCATTCAAAAAAAATAAATATCTTATTCTAAACAAGCACCTTCCTTTTTTGATCATTATTTCCTGTGGTTTCTGGTGTGTCTTTGAGGTTATCAATATCAGAATTCAGAACTGGTTCTATATAAATCTCCCGTCGGATATATATCAGCGGTATACAGGTTATTTTCTTGCATATGGAACCGTCATTCCGGCGATATATGTAACGAAGGAATTTATCAACAGCATTATAGGTGAAATAAACTACAACGCGGCAAGCAGGTTTTCTTGCGGGGCAAACCATCTCGAAGTAAGTTTAGAGGTGCCGGCTAGCGGGATAATAAAAACAAAACCCATCCGTATAAGGAACTACCCGGCTTATTCAATTATGCTCGGGGTCATAACAATTCTATTAACATGTCTATTCCCTGTATATTTTTTCCCTCTTACATGGGTATTTCTTGCCCTCATACTTGACGGTTACAACTATTTAAAGGGTTATGCTTCGTTTATTGAGGATTTTCAAAAGGGTTTTATGAGCAACTTTATTGGCACAGCACTATCAGGACTTATATGTGGCGTTTTGTGGGAGATGTGGAATTTTTGGTCTGTCTCGAAGTGGGTTTATACGGTACCTTTTTTTGAGGATATTAAACTCTTCGAGATGCCTTTCCCCGGTTATATCGGATTTTTAGTTTTTAGTTTTGAAGTTGTTACATTTTTAAATTTTATTGAGGGGATGCTAATACGACGAAGAAGTGCTATCCTTATTGTGCTATCCTGCTTTGTTTTTTCAGTTTTTTCATTTGTTATGATAGACAGGCATACGGTTTTTTCTTACTCAACAAAAGTTGAAGGGCTCTCCTTTATCGAAAAAGGAAAAATAAACCACTTTGTTGCAAAAGGGGTTAAAACAAGCTACGGGATTGATAAAAAACTTCTTGACAACAGCGAAAGAGACAGTATAAATCTGCTCCACCTGAAAGGGATGGGAATGGCGAATTTTTTAAAACTGCAAAAACATGGAATAAAAAATATAAACGACCTTTCAATGCTTGACGATAGGACACTTTCCAATATTCTCAATGAAGGGAACCTCAGCAGGATTCGGGTGTATGTTAAGGCGGCAAAACATGCGGCAGACAGCAAATATTAGACTTTTATGATCTTTGACAGCATTTAAAATACAGGAGAAAATCCAAGGTCCTGTATCATTTCCATATCAAGGACTGCGTCTCTGCCGAGTGTTGTCAGGTAATTGCCTGTCATCAGCGAATTGCAGCCTGCAACTATGCTGAGCGGTAAAAGCTGACGTAAATTTTTTTCTTTTCCTCCGCACAGTTTAATATCTTTATCGGGGAGTATAAATCTGTAGAGAGCGATTGTGATGAGAATTTCTATAGGCATAAGCGGAACGATGCCGGCAAGCGGTGTACCCTGAATCGGGTTTAAAATGTTTATAGGTACGGAATCGACATCCATCTCTTTTAATGTAAAGGCAAGCTCGATTCTCTGTTCCATTGTTTCTCCGAGACCGATTATCCCTCCGCAGCATGTTGAGAGCCCTGCTTCTTTTGCATTTCTTATTGTTTCTATATCCTCTTCGTAATCGTGGGTAGTACAGATATTGCTAAAGTTACTCCTTGCAGTCTCAAGGTTATGGTGATACCTGTAAAGGCCGACTTCTTTGAGCCTTTGAGCTCTTTCAAAGTCAAGCATGCCGAGAGAGCCGCAGGGTTTAATGCCGCTTGCATTAATTGCCTTTACAGCATACTCAATCTCATCCCACTCTTCTTGAGTTGCAATCTCCGTTCCGCTTGTTACAATCCCGAAAAAATTGGCACCGCATGTTTTTGCCTCCCTTGCTTTTTCGATCATTTCTTCTTTTGATACGAGAGGGTATACTTCGGCATTTGTATGATGATGCGCTGACTGTGCACAGAATTTGCAGTTTTCAGGACATAATCCGGACTTTGCATTTACGATACAGCAAAAAGAAACACCGTTTCCTTTGAAATGATCCCTTATATCTGAGGCATACCCCATAAGCATAAAAGGTTTTTTTCTGCCTATATCATAAAGTTTCAAAGCGTTATCGAGATCAATGCCTCTCATCGCAATTGATTTTTCCTGTATTTGTTTAAACTCTGAATCCATTCATATCCTCCGAATAAAAACCTGCACATATTACAAACAGAACGGACATGAGTTGTCAACTACATTATCAAATCCAGTTGACGCCACTGTCTAGCATTTTTAAGTGAAGTGCGTGATAACAGCCCGAAAAATGCTGTTTAAATGAAAAAAACAGGAGTACATGAATGGTTACATCACCTGGCTATAAATGATGAAATAGAAGAAGAACATTCAGTTGAAAATACAGGAGACATTCTGTTATGCTAAAACCTGTTATGAAAGAGGTTACATATTACAATACAAATGATCACAACGACAGGGCCACCTTTGAAGATGCGCTCCTGAAAGGCATGGCCTCGAATTACGGTTTGTATATGATCCCGCGGGATGAAATCCCCAGTATCTCTCCTGAAATAATAACCAATATGAAAGACATGTCTTATGCCGAAATAGCCTTTGAAGTATTGAACTTGTACCTTGCTTCTGAAATACCGTCAGCAGCGTTAAAGAGAATTCTCGATGATGCATACCGGGCCGATAAAATACCGACTGATGTAAAGCAGATTACCGGCAGGACATATATTATGTGGCTTACACAGGGGCCTACATACTCTTTCAAAGACTATGCAGCGCGCTTTTTCGGGAGGATGCTCAATTATTTCCTCGGTAAGAAGGGTTTAAAGAGGGTGGTCGTTGTTGCAACGAGCGGCGACACCGGCGGTGCAGTAGCTGACGCCCTATACGGCCTTGAACGTATTGACAATATAGTATTCTATCCCAAAGGGTCTATAAGCGACGGTCAGAAAAGACAGATGACCACGCTGGGCGATAACGTCTATGCTTTTGAGGTAAATGGAGATTTTGATGTATGCCAGTTTCTTGCGAAAAGCATCCTTGGCGATAAGGATTTGGCACGGGAAATTTTTGGAGACCCCGAAAGGTTTACCTCGGCAAACTCGATAAGTCTCGGGAGACTCCTGCCCCAGGCGGTATATCCTTTTTTTGCCTGTTCAAGGATCTCAGGAGAAGATGAAGGGTTTGTTGCGAGCGTGCCATCGGGCAACTTCGGTGATATGATGGGAACTGTTGTTGCAAAACAGATGGGGCTTCCGGTAACAAAGATCATCTGCGGGGTAAACGAGAATACCGAGTTTCCGGATTTCCTTGAAAGCGGTGTCTATAAGGTAAAACCGTCGATAAAATCCCCATCTTCTGCTATGATAGTGTCACATCCGAGCAACCTCTCCAGATTGATAGACTTTTACGGGGGTCATATGAATGACGAAAGGGATTCTATTACCGGACAGGTGATAAGGCCGGGCGTTATTAATAAGATGCCGGATATGGATCAAATGAAGAGGGACATCTTTTCCGTGGGTATAAACAACCAACAGCATTATGAGACAATGAGAGATGTCTATGGCAGATATCACGTTGTGCTTGATCCTCACGGAGCGGTTGGCTGGAGGGCACTTGAGATATTTTTACAGGGTCAGCACGACAAACCATCCGTTATATATGAGACTGCAGACCCAGGCAAATTTCCGGACGATGTAAAAGAGGCTATAGGAATAGTCCCGGAACCCCCGGAGGGTATGAAAATGCAGGCATCATTGAAAGAAAGGATTTACAGCATTGAAAGTGTTCCTGAGTCAACACCGCAGGGAATGAGTTTGAGTGACAGCCAGGTTGATGAGGCAAAGCAGAAGATAAGAGAGATATTTAAGAAAAAATGATGAATAACATTTTTTTATGGAGATTCAGATTTTCCAAGGTTTTTATTTTATTACTTTTGATATTGACGATGTCCTTTGTCGCATCCTGCGAGCTTACCGATGATTTCAAGGTAATAAATGCGGAGGAACTGAAAAAGATGATGGATGAAAAAGTTCCTTTTCTTTTAGTGGATAACAGGACTGAATATGAATATAGAGATGTTCATATACCGGGAGCCATTAACATATCGCAGGAAAAATTCAGGTTTCTTGATAAGCTGCTGCCTGAAGATAAAGCGTTTCCCATTGTTTTCTATTGCAGGGGGTCCGGGTGAGCCCCGAGCGTAAAGGCTGCGGTTGCAGCCAAAAAACTCGGATATGCTGATATTTATGTTTACCAGGGGGGATTTCCTGACTGGGCAAGGAAGGGTTACCTGGCGGAAAAATAGGTTCTTTGGGCAACAACTCCGCTCTTCATCAGCGGCAGCCGCAGGCCTGCTTTACGGTTGATTCGCTGCATGGCATTGATATCCGCCCTTGTTTTTTTTGGGTTTTTTCACTGAAAAATGCCAGGACAATAAACAGCGTATTCGACGCAAGCACTATCAATGTTCTCAGAGCCTCATTGTTTTTCAAAATGTCCGGTTCCTTTCTGAAGATCATTCCTGTGAAACCTCCTAAATGACCAATAAACATTATATTTTCTCCTTATTTGCAACTAATCACGGAGGTCAGCAAGAGCCGGTTTACGGCAGATTCGCTTCACTGACTGGGATGACCAGTTCGTTCATGGCAAATATCAAAAACGTTTATGTGTCATTCCGTTTCTTCATCAGACACCTCCAGGCCCTGGGTGGATTTGGACGATTAGATCCGAAATGACTGGATGTAAGTGAAAGAATCTTAAAATAAGGCTCCACTGACAGAACTATGTCTCCTGCAGTACGTTGAGGCGGACCAGGATTTTGGCGGTGTTCATCAGTGTTGCCGACGATTGTCAACCACAGACCGGCTTCTTCCAAATGAGCAGCTACATTTTGAGCGAATCTTCTTCGATCATTTTCGGAGCTGAATGAGTGAAAACAGCCTCTGTCAAATACAAAACCAAAAGGAGCACCTTCGATTTTGTTTTCAAGAAAATCAACAAGCATGAAATTGCATTCAACATCGGCTTTAGAAGCTTTTTCTTTTGCCTTCTCTATGGCAATGTCCGAAGTATCAGTACCAATAACCTGAAAGCGTTTCCGGGCAAGCCATATGGAATTGTCTCCGGTTCCACAGCCAACATCTAAGACTTTGCAGTTCAGAATAGGTTTTTCGGTCACAACTTCGATAAGATTGAAATCCGGCTGACCGAGGTCCCAGGGAGTGTCCCCTGATTTGTATTTTTCTCTGTAACGCTCTTCGATTGTCATCTTATTACAACACCTTACACCAAAATCAACCACAACTGCAAGACGTCGGCCGTATTATCCCGTTGGGCGGTCATTATAGGATTTTGTACTTATCATATTTCAACATTTCGGGAGTGTCACCTTGGCCCACATCTGTGCTTCAGAAAAGACATTTATCAACAAGTTTCCATACTTTATTTCACATTGAAAGAAAAATTTGATTAATTCCCCAAACCACAGCCTGTCTTGGCTTTACGGGGATTTAAAATTCAGTAGCAACATTTACCACCAATGTTTCAGACGCAGTGTCTGCAAAGTCTCATTATTGAAGATTTATGACTATTCATTTTACTTCCCGCCATCCGTTTAATTGAAATATTGAAGGATGTCCTCAAGCCTCTCAATTTACAAAGTTTGAGTAGCAGAATCGATAGTAATGGCCAAGGTGGCTCGCAGCCAACTGAACTTTGCCTTCATGAAGTCAAAATCAGGTCCGGACGTAATAAAGGCCGCCTTTCCTTTGATCAGGTAGCCGGTACCAGCCCCGCGCAAGCCCTGAACCTTGCTGCTTCCCAGTGTAATCAGCACATTGGGGTTGCAGGCAACGTTAGCTTCTGTTTTGTTCATGTAGCCTGCAGGAATAAACAATCGTCCATCTGATGATATTCTGACGTAACTGTTCCAGGTATTGACCATATGCGGCCCATCCTGTCCTAATGTCGCAATAGCAACAACCCCATCCTGTTTCAAAATTTCCAGCAATTTTTCCGGTATCATCGTGTTACCTCCTGTTGTTTGGTTTGTTGTTCTGTTTAACAATTAACTATACATCTCTACCTACTACAGCTGTATATCCCAATATTCCTTCACCGAAGCCGTATACCCCACGTCATAGCCGGGATATGCGGCAGACTTGAATATCTCTCTTGTTCATCCAGGAGCCTTTTAACGCTAAGCCCCGTTTTATTCAATATGCTGGAGTAAATCATTGTTGTTGAAACATTGGCATGATCCAAAAGTTTCTGGACGGTTCTTATATGGTAGTTTGTATCCAATATGTGAGTTGCAAAAGAATTATAGAAAATCTTTAATTATTCTCCTAACACTCACCCTTTATTATTTCTATTGTCCTGCTATTTCAGTAACATGTCAAGCTTTTTTCATACCAGCTTGCCTTCAATCATTCCCGCCTGTCCCCTGCCAAGTGGGCGAGAGGTTAAAAAAATCAAAAGCATTATCTCTCACATGGCACTGCCGGAAGAAATTGCTCTCACTGTGAGAGCAATTATGGAAATCCGTGAAACAGTTTCACGGATTTTTAAAATCCAAGGAAAGTCAATAATAACGATGCTTTGCACAATATCGCTTTTAAAACTGGTTCCTAATCAATTTTCCGATAGAACACTCCATGTATCCTGCGGGAATAAAAACCATTATCATTTATTAAATATTTTCACTGATCCGGCAAGCACAGTAATCAGATATAATTGATTATACTTTACCTTTATTTGAGTATATAATATAATATTAAATGAAATTGAGTTTCATTTGCGCTGAGGAAAAGGGATGGATATTTTAACACAGTTGAAGGCGCTGCACATGAAAGCTACACCAAAACGGCTGGCTATTCTTGAAATACTGGCAGAAGCTTCGGGATATCTGGGGCCCGAGGAGGTATGGCAGAAGATGAAGACAAGCTTTAAAAGTATTGGTCTTCCTACTGTCTACCGGAACCTTGAAGACCTGTCGAAGGGAGAGGTAATTATTAAAGTTCTCCACCCTGATCGCAAACTATATTATTTTTATTGCCGCAACGCCGGCCACCACCACCATTTCGTATGTGTTTCCTGCAGAAAGGTCGAGGATATTCAATTCTGCGGTATGAGAGAAATTGAGGATGAGGTAAAAAACTCACTGAAAGGTCAAGTGGTATCTCATTTATTCCAGGTTTACGGTTTTTGCAATACATGTCTGAAAAACAAGGCAATGTCAATATGATAAAAGATATTTTGAAATCGCGGAATTTATTAAGCTATCTGCTGGTTTTGGCACTTTTTCTCACTATGATAAGCATGACAGGTTGCGGGAAGAAAGATCATCCAACGACAGGACAAAAGAAATTAAATATTGTTACGACCCTTTTCCCTCTCTACGATTTTACAAGAAATATCGTAGGTGATAATGCGCAGGTTACTTTGCTTCTGCCTCCAGGCATGGAGCCACACAGCTTTGAGCCGAAACCGGGCGATATGCTGAGGATAAATAATGCCGATTTATTTATATATACGGGTAAGTTTATGGAGCCCTGGGTGGAAGGCATTTTGAAGGGCCTGGACAGCAAGAAACTTGTTATTGTTGACACAAGCAGGGGCATTACTTTAAACGAGGAAAAAGAAGATGAAAAAGACCAAGACCATGCACACGGACATGGGAAGACAGACCCGCATATATGGCTGGACCTGTCAAATGCACAGAAGATAGTGGATAACATCCTTGAAGGCGTGATACAAAAAGATGTTGCCAACAGGGATTATTATTCAAAAAATGCCGAGACATATAAGGTAAACTTAAACGGAATGGATGCAAAATACCGGGAAACTTTCTCAACATGCAAAAGGCGTATTTTTATCCACGGCGGTCATTTTGCCTTCAACTATCTTGCAAAGAGATATAATCTCCAATATATTGCGGCATATCACGGGTCTCCTGACGCTGAGCCCACCCCGAAACGCCTGATAGAATTAAAAAACATGTTGAAACAATATGATATAAAATACATATATTATGAGGAACTTATATTACCAAGGGTCTCCGAGGTTATATCACGGGAGACCGGGGCGACCATGCTGAAACTTCACGGCGCTCATAATGTCAGCAAGGAAGATATGGATAAAGGTATAACATTCCTATCTCTAATGGAAGAAAACCTGAAAAATTTAAAGGTGGGGCTTGAATGTCAGTAGAAGTTGTATCAGCAGACGGGTTGGCTTTTCAGTATAATGCTGTTGATGTCCTTACCGATATATCCTTTGATTTGAGTGAAGGAGGCTATATCGGGCTTGTCGGTCCAAATGGATCAGGTAAAACAACGCTGATAAAGCTGCTTCTCGGATTCTACAAACCGACTAACGGGATTGTCAAACTCTTCGGTTTTGATCCGGCCGATTTCCAGGACTGGCATAAGATAGGGTATCTGCCGCAGAAGATCGTTTCTTTTAATCCCAACTTTCCTGCCACAGTAAAAGAAATTGTTGCCCTGGGCCTTGTTTCAAGAAAAAAGCTTCCGAAAAGGCCGGGCAGGGCCGATAAGCTCGCTGTAGGGCATGCCATGGAATTAATGGACATTATGGATATTAAAAATGAGCTTATCGGTGAGCTCTCCGGCGGGCAGCAGCAGAGGGCGCTTATTGCAAAGGCAATAGTCAGCGAACCCGAGTTGCTTATCCTTGACGAACCGACAACCGCTGTTGACCCGGAAACAAGGGAGAAATTTTTCAGTCTTTTGAAAGAACTGAACGGACAAAAACGGGTAACAATTATTATTATTACCCATGACACCGGGACAATAGGCAAATACGCATCAAAGCTTCTTTATCTTGACAAAAAGATCATCTTTTACGGGAGTTTTGAGGCATTTTGCGTATCCAGCGAGATGTCGGACTATTTTGGCGAATATTCGCAGCATTTGATTTGTCACAGACACGATACGGCAAACAATTGATAATGGATATACTTGACTTTCTCAGTCATGGTTTTGTTCAGAAGGCGCTTATAGCCGGGTCCTTCATTGCCGTCTTATGCTCAACCCTCGGAGTTTTTCTTGTGCTGAGGCGTCTTTCGCTCATTGGAGACGGTCTTGCCCATGTAACCTTCGGCAGTATTGCTGTAGGGCTTTTTTTTAAATCTTCTCCGGTGTATGTGGCAGTGCCGATTGTGATGCTTAGTTCTCTGGGTATTCTGAAATTGGTAGAGAAGGCCCGTCTATATGGGGATGCGGCAATAGGCATAGCATCATCACTCGGGATTGCGGCAGGGGTTTTGCTGGCGAGTGTTGCAGGAGGCTTCAATGTGGATCTTTTCAGCTATCTCTTCGGGAATATACTGTCCATCAGCATTGAAGAGGTAATAGCATCTATTGTCCTGTCAATTATACTGATTACCGTGATATTCCTCTTTTACCAGGAACTTCTTTCCGTAACCTTTGATGAAGAGTCTGCCAAGGCATCGGGAGTCAATACGAAAAAGATCAATTCGATCCTTGTCCTCCTCACCGCGTTAACTGTTGTCCTTGCCATGAAGATGGTAGGGATTATGCTGGTATCCGCCCTGCTGATAATTCCATCCGTTACAGCTCTGCAGATGGCAAGAAGCTTCAAATCCACTATGTTCATAGCCGCAATTACGGGGGTGCTGTCTGTTCTGCTGGGTATATGTATCTCCTTTGCCGCGGACCTGCCCACAGGGGCTACGATTGTGCTCTTAAATATCCTGTTTTTTATTGCCGCCTTTATCTATAAAACCCTGCGTTAGTGAGCAGGATTTGCTTTGACACAGGCTCGAAAGGATGAATGTTGCTGATGCTAACAGAAACAGCCTTTGCAAAGAGGGTCAAGAAGTGCGGATAGCTCACATTGATATATCGAAAAGGACACCCTCTTGTCTGACCGTTGATCAAGCAAGTTCAGGATTGAATGACAGGATGATCGTAATCGATAAGCGGTTCAATGGACCTCCGACATCCGGACACGGAGGCTACGTTTGCGGGCTTCTCGCGCAGTTCGTTGATGGCCCTGCTGCTACCGTTCGACTCTTGCTGCCACCGCCGCTCGATACCGAGTTGGAGGTTCGAGAAACAGAAGGTGGTGTCGTTCTGCTCGACGGTGACGTCGTTCTCGCCAAGGCACGACCCGCAAAGGTCATGCTCGAACCTCCTAAGTGTCCGAGCTACGAAGAGGCGGAGGCAGCATCTCGCCGATACCGGGGATTCACGTCACACTGGTTCTCCTGCTGCTTTGTATGCGGTCCGGACCGTGGTCCGGGTGATGGTCTTCGTGTATTTCCGGGACCTGTCGAAGGGGGAGAACTTGTCGCCTGTCCCTGGATTCCCGATGCATCCGTCGCCTCAGCAGGGGGTTCTGTATTTACCGAGTTCTTGTGGGCCGTACTCGACTGTCCGGGATCCTTCACCTTTCCCCAGCCTGCAGGTGAAGCTATTGTCCTCGGAGAATTCCAGGCGGAACTTTCTGGAGACGTATCCGTAGGTGAGCATTGTGTGCTTGTTGCATGGCAGATTGCCAGTCATGGCCGCAAACACCACACCGCCACAGCCCTCTTCGGCGAGTCCGGGACATGTCTCGCTCTCGGTCTTGCGACTTTTTTGACGGTTCCGGAACGGGCCTGGAGGCAATCCTGAAATAGTTGCCATATCACAGAAACTACAGGTGCCGATTTCTGACCGAGCGGTGGCACTGGGGCATTTATGTGCAAGACGGGTATAGGACAAAGGGGAAGTTCTCCAATATCGATCCCTGAAAAGTAAGTCGTTTTTTAGCGTATCAATCACAATATGCTATTTCCAATGTACTGTAATTACAGAATAATATGGTTATACCATCCGTTATCTCTGCCTTTTGGAAACATTGAAGCCGCTTTTTTATGTAAGTCATTAAGGGCTCGATTCAACAGGTTATCAACAAAAAGTACGCCAAATAAACCCGATATTATAATATTCTTAATGTAAAATAGTTTGCTAACAAATCAGATATTCACTATAATACAAAATAAAAATTAAGGAGTATAAATGAGCGGCATACTATGAAGATTGCCATATCAGGTAAAGGTGGGGTAGGAAAAACAACCCTCGCAGGGGTAATGGCAAGGACACTTGGAGAACGGGGTTTTAAGGTGCTTGCCATAGATGCCGACCCCGATTCTAATTTGGGGGGCGCCATAGGCTTTACGCCGGAGGAGTTAAAAGAGGCTGTGCCGCTGGCACAGATGGAGGAATTCATAGAGGAGAGGACAGGTGCAAAAAAAGGGCAGTATGGCTCATTTTTTAAACTGAACCCCATGGTTGACGATATACCCGACAGGTTTTCCGTTGAAAAAGACAACGTCAGATTGGTTGTCCTGGGCAATATCGTTCAGGGCGGCGGTGGGTGCTTTTGCGCTGAGAATGTACTTTTAAAGAGCCTGCTTTCCCATGTACTGATTGAGCGGGATGAATACGTTATCGTGGATATGGAAGCAGGACTTGAACATCTGGGCAGGGGTTCTACGGCTTATATTGATGCTCTTATCGTTGTTGTGGAACCCGGTCAGAGGAGTTTTCAGACAGCATACCAGACTAAAAAACTTGCTGCTGACCTCGGGATAAAAAATATATTCATTGCGGGGAACAAGGTGATGAACAATAATGACCTGACCCTTATTAAAGAGAACCTCGGCGGTTTGTCGCTCATCGGCTGTCTTGGGTATAATGGTAAGGTGCTGGAGGCTGACAGACAGGGCGTATCCCCTTACGATATTGACATGCAGATCAGGGCGGAAACAGGACAAATTATCGATAATCTTGAGAAGACCATAGAATGAGGAGAATTATTGCCGCCATCAGCCTTGTATGTTCAACCCTTTTTCTCTCAACAATTGCCCTTACAGCTTCTCTTGTTTATGATAAAGGTCTGGTAATCCACAGGCTTGCACACTTTTGGGCGTTTCTCCACCTTAAACTGTGCGGCATCAGGGTTTTGTCAAAAGGAACGGAAAATCTGTTGAAGCCGCCTTACATAATTATGTCTAATCATCAGAGCGCGCTTGACATATTTGTACTCTATATCGCGCTTCCTTTTCTGTTTAAATGGGTTGCAAAGAGACAGCTTTTTTCAATTCCTTTTGTGGGGTGGATCATGAAAAGGGCCAGTTATATCAGCCTCGACAGGGAAAGTCCGAGAGATGGGTTGAAGGCGATAAATGATGCAGCCCAAAAAATCAGGGAAGGTATGAACATCATCGTGTTCCCTGAAGGCACCCGAAGCAGTGACGGTAAGCTTCTCCCCTTTAAAAAGGGGGTGTTTTCCCTTGCCGTTCGTGCCGGTGTTCCTGTAATCCCGATAGGAATTAACGGGACGAGCAGGTTGCAGCCGAAAGGAAGTCTTATGCCGCTGGAAAAAGGGGCAATATATGTTAATATAGGTAAACCGATACTTATCGGCGGGGATAAAGCCTCGGAGAAGGCAAGGATCATGGATGAAGTAAGGTTATCTATTGAAAAGCTGATGGCAAATAATGAAGGCATATTGATAGATTCCCGCGGGTAAGCCTGTGGTGCATGACAGAAGAAACAAAATTCAGAACGGGATAGAGTATGTCTGGAGAATTTAAAAAGGAAATATTAGGTATCGGGCTTCTTGGCATATTTATATTTTTACTTGTAAGTCTGCTTTCATACCACCCCCTTGACCCCTCTTTTAACACCATTGCAGAAGGTGCTGCAAAAAACCTTTGCGGAAAGGTAGGTTCTTATATCACTGACATCCTTATACAGCTATTCGGGATGCTGAGCTATTTCCTGCCGGCAGTAACGCTCCTTTTTTCTGTGTTCTATCTGAGAAAAAAGGAGCCGCCTCATATCCTCGTGCTTTCATCAGGGCTTGTACTTCTCTTCCTGTCAATGTCGGTTATTTTACAGCTTATAGTGGGAAGGCTGCAGATCAAGGGGGTTGTCATTCCCTTTTCCGGCTTTCTCGGCCTTATCCTTGAGAAAACCCTGGTTAATCTCTTCAGCTATTTCGGCAGTTACCTTATCTCTATAATACTCTTTCTGATTTCAATTTTTCTGATTGTTCAGGCGCCGATGCTTTCCCTTCTTGAAATGCGTATTGCAAGGAGAAAATCCGTAGAACACAGAAAGGAGATCAAAGTAGCGGAGGAAAAGCAGCCGGAGCCGAAGGCAGAGAAAAAGGCGGTTCAGGAGTCTTTCGAGTTTTTTAAAGATATCGGTCCCTATAAGCTGCCGCCCGTTTCTCTTCTCGACAACATAGAGAAAAAAGAAGTGAAAATAGACAAAGAAAGTATACAGCTCAATGCAAGTATTCTTGAGAAAAAATTGAAAGACTACGGAATCAGCGGCAGGGTCTCGGAGGTAAAACCTGGCCCTGTTATAACAATGTACGAATTTGAACCTGCTCCAGGCATAAAAGTAAGCAGAATATCCAATCTTGCCGACGATCTGGCGATGGCTTTAAGTGCTGTATCAATAAGGATTATAGCGCCTATTCCGGGTAAGGCCGTTGTGGGCATAGAAATACCGAATAAAATGCGACAGACGGTATATTTCAGGGAGATTGTCGAATCCGAACTGTTCGGCACATCTCAGTCTTATTTGACCCTTGCCCTGGGCAAGACAATAGCTGGTGAGCCCTATGTGGCAGAATTGACCAAGATGCCCCACCTTCTTGTTGCCGGCTCCACCGGCTCAGGCAAGAGCGTATCCCTTAACAGCATGATATGCAGCATCCTTTACAAGGCCACCCCGGTCAATGTAAGGTTTCTTATGATTGATCTGAAGATGCTTGAACTTTCTTTTTATGACGGTATACCGCACCTTCTTCTCCCTGTTGTCACGAACCCTAAGAATGCAAAGACATCTTTGCGGTGGCTTATAGACGAGATGGAGAGAAGGTACACGATGATGGCGGAAATGGGTGTCCGGAGCATAGAGAAGTATAATCAAAAGATGGCAAAGCTGGAGCAGGAGGGACAGGATATACTGCCTTACATCGTAGTTGTCATAGACGAGCTTGCAGATTTGATGATGGTTTCTACAAGGGAGGTTGAGGAATATATTGCAAGGCTTGCGCAGATGGCCAGGGCGTCAGGTATCCATCTGATTCTTGCCACACAAAGACCATCGGTAGATGTGTTGACAGGCATTATCAAGGCAAATTTTCCTGCCCGTATCTCCTGCCAGGTATCGTCAAAGGTGGATTCGAGGACAATCCTTGATGCAAACGGTGCTGAAAGTCTGCTCGGATATGGAGACATGCTGTTTATGACTCCGGGACTCAGCAAGCTTCAGCGGATTCACGGCCCCTTCGTGTCGGAAGGGGAGATAAAGAGAATTGTAGGGTTTCTGAAAGAACAGTCAGTACCTTTATATCAGAACGAAATACTCGAGGAAAAGGATGAGAAGACAGAGGATGAAGAGATAGATGATGAGAAATACAAAGAGGCAGTTGAGTTTGTTGTGGATAGAGGGGAAGCATCGATAAGCATGGTTCAGAGGAGGTTCAGGATCGGATACAACAGGGCTGCCCGGATTGTGGAGAGGATGGAGAGGGATGGTGTTGTCGGCCCTTCTGACGGGGTAAAACCAAGAGAAGTTCTGAGGAAACAGTGAAAATAACCACAAGGCATAAAATGGAAAAGAGGCTATTTGATTGTGATTTTGTGTTCATGATGTTTGCAATACTTTGTTTGGGTGCTTTTATAACAACTGTCTCAGGAGAAACCCTCCGAGCTCCGATTGCGCAAGACAGAACAGAGGTTAAAACCGGCATAAAGCATGATTCCTCCTTTGACGCAATTAAAAAAACATATACAGAGGTTAACACCCTGGCTGCACAATTCCACCAGAAGATCGTCATTTCAAGCCTGAAGAAGGAAAGGACATTTGACGGGAACTTCCTTTACAAGAGACATAAGGGGTTTCTCTGGCAGTATGTGTCGCCTAAAGTGAAGTATTTTCTCTATGACGGGAAATACATCTGGCAGGGGGAGGACGAAAAGCCTTTTGTACAGAAAAACAAGGTGAACAAAGATAAGACGGACGGTACATTTCTATTTCTTGACCTTGTAGAAGATATATCCAAACTGGATGAACTTTTTAATCTGAAGCATCGTGAAAAGGCGGGGGATATGGAGGTGCTTGAACTGGTCCCGAAGAAAGACAGTACGATAAAACTGGCAAAGGTCTGGATAGACAGGCAAAGCATGGTTAATAAAATAGAATTGCATGAATTTACAGGGAATATTAACACAATAGAATTTTTATCCATAAAGGTGAATCGGCCCTTAGAGGATACGAGGTTCATGTTTAAACCGGACAAGCAAAAAGAAATTATAGAACGATGAGTATAAAGTGAAAAGCGTAAGCTATAAAACCGTGGGGGAGGGAAGACGGGAAGGGGGCAGGGGTCAGCCTTTTGACCGCTGACGGAACAGACACCGTCAAAGTCAAAGGCTGACCCCGATTTTAAAATGGGACTGCACAAAGACGAAGCAATCATTCTTTCAAAAAGGGCATACGGGGAGTCGGATAAGATCATGAGGCTCTTTACCCTATCATCCGGGAAGATCTCCGCAATTGCAAAAGGGGCCGGTAAAAGCCAGAAACGCTTTATGAATACCCTTGAGCCCTTCAACCATATAAGGGTTGAGTATTTTGAAAAACAGGCCAGAGGCATGGTGAGAATAGATAATGCCGATATCATAGAGACCGGCAGCGGAATGGAAACGAGTCTCAAAAAGGTATCTACCGCAGCCTTTTTTGTGGAGTTTGCAGACAGGCTTACGAAAGAACGGGAGACAAACACCGCCCTTTTTTATGGGCTTAAGGATATACTGGCAAGATTGAAGCACAATGAGTTTGCCTATACAGACATCCTTCATCATGAGTTTAAAATACTCGAAATATTGGGTTATATGCCCAATTTCAACGGCTGCGTCTATTGCGGCAAGGTTATCCCTGATGAATATAAAGTCCATTTTTCAAGCGAAAGAGGGGGAGTCCTCTGTCCTTCATGCTCAAGGGCTATCCCGCACAGGACTTATTCAGGAGGCACGATCCCGAGGCTTGTCTCCATTGGCGGCAACCATGACGGTCCGGTATTTGAAGTTCATGATAGCAAAGGACTTTCAGATGTATACATTCCGGAGGAAACAAAGCGCTTTGAGAAGGAAGTGCGGGAGATCATGGAGAGTTTCATCTCCTTTCATCTTGATGTCGAATTCAAGTCGTATAAGATATTGAAGAGTCTTATCTAATGCGGCTTTTTCGATCTGTCCGCCAAGTCATCTGATCCATATTTCTCATATCTTTGAATCCATTTAAAGGCATAATGCATCGACTGATTTGTTTCGTGCAGACAAAAATAACATATATTGCTTGACCAATAATTCTTATAAGGATACAATTTCCACGTGGATCTTGTTGAAATCCTTCAAATACACAGGGAGCACATTATTGAAGAATGGGTCCATTCCCTGCACACAGCCACCAGTGAGCGCTACAGGGAAAGGCCCCTTGAGGAACTGTTTATCACCGTAACCGCAGCCTATGATGCATCCTGTACTGTATTGACAAGTAATGATTTTTCCATGATAGACTGCCACATCCAATGGATTGCCAATATCCGTCTACGTGGCAGTTTTTCCCTTTCAGAGGTTCAGAATGCATATGAGTATTTCAGGACAGGCCTGCTTCCTATACTCGTAAAGGAACTGAAAGGGCCTGTGCTGCAGGATGTTCTCGAAAAATTAAATGGATGTCTATTTTATACCATAACGAAGTTCAGCGACTATTTTCAATCTTTGCACGAGAGGCAGATAAAGGATTATGCCCAAAACCTTGAAAAAGAGGTGGAGAAAAGGACAAAGGAGCTTGCCGAGTCCGAATCAAAATACCGTGTCCTTGTGGAAGACATAAATGACGGGTATTTTGTAAATCAAAACGGAAAAATAGTGTTTGCAAATCAGGCTTATTGCGATCTGCACGGTTTTACATCCCGTGAAATGATAGGAAAGCCATATACTGAACTGGTAACGCCTAAATCACTGCCTGTGGTGAGGCAGTTGTACGAGAGGAGAATGTTAGGCGAAGATTCTGATGAGATGTATATCTATTTCAGACGCCATAAGGACGGAAGCAGTCTGCCCACAGAAAACAAGGTAAAGCGCATTATTTATCGGAGCGAACATGCTGTTGCAGGAATCTGCCGGGATATTACCGAACGCATAGAGACAGAAAAAAGGATACGAGAATCAGAACGCCTTGCCCACATTGGAAAACTCACTACTTCACTTGCCCATGAGATAAGGAACCCTCTGTCATCGGTAAAGATGAATATCCAGATAATCTTGAAAAACACGTTATTTAGCGGTAACGACAAGAGACGTATGGAGATAATAGCCAATGAGATATCAAGGCTTGAAGGGATTCTCAATGAAATGCTCGATTTTGCAAGACCGGTCCGGTTGAATCTTGAACCTGCTTCGATAAACGAAGTAATTGATTCCTGTCTTGAAATGATGGAGGCAAAAATCAGGGAAAAAAATATAACTGTTGTTAAAAAATATTCGAAAAAAATTCCCTTTGTTTCAGTGGATCATGAAAAAATGGAACAGGCAATCATTAACATACTGCTTAACTCTGTTGAGGTATTGCAGGAAAAAGGCAGCATAGAAGTCGTGACAAAACTGACGCCGAGAAACAATAAGGCAATAAAGGTAGAAATCTCCGATAACGGACCCGGAATAAGCACATCGGATCTCCCGTATATCTTTGACCCCTTTTTCAGCAACAAGAAGAAGGGTACCGGTCTCGGTCTCTCAAACGTGAAAAAGATAATAGAGGCTCATGGAGGAGTGGAAAGCGTTAATTTGCGAAAACCGCAGGGCATACGTTTCTCCTTCACTGTACCCTTCAGGGAAATTAATTGAAAAGAAAAAAAATCCTCATCATAGATGATGAACGTTCTTTGCTGGAGTCCCTGGATATGTTTCTTACCGAAAAAGGTTATGCAATAGAATGTGCCATTACAGCGGCAGAGGGCTTTGAAAAAAGCGATTCCTTCAACCCGGACGTGACCATTCTGGATGTCCATCTCCCTGATATGGACGGCCTCGAGGTGCTGGAAAAGCTGAGGCATAATGATAAGAAAAATATAATTATTATCACGGCATTCCATGATATGGATACGACAATAAAAGCGGTAAAATCAGGCGCTTTCGAATATATCCCGAAACCTATAGATGTGGAAGAACTTGAAAAAGCTATTGACAGGGCAATGAAATGCTCAAGCTCTGCTCACAGCGCCGATGCCACACCGGTTCCTCCTTTTGTTTATCAAGAAGGAAAGATCATCGGTAAAAGCAGGGTGATGAAGGAGATTTTTAAAACCATCGGCGTACTCTCGGAAAACAGGGTTACGGTTCTCATAGAGGGTGAGACAGGCACTGGAAAGGAGCTGATAGCCCGAGCAGTCCATTACCATAGTCCATTCAGAAATCATCCTCTCCGCATTATTAACTGCTCGGCCATAGTGGGTACGCTACTGGAAAGCGAACTTTTCGGTCATGAGCAGGGGTCTTTTACCGGTGCCTCTTATACCAAAAAAGGGAAGTTTGAGCTTGCCGGAGAAGGAACTATTTTTCTCGATGAAGTAGGGGAGATACCCTTTGAGCTTCAGTCGAAGCTCTTACGCTTTCTTCAGGAGAAGGAATTTGAGCGTATAGGAGGCGAAAAGAAGATTAAATCGAATGCGCGGGTGATTGCGGCGACAAACAGGGATTTATGGAAAATGGTTCAGGACGGCAACTTCAGAGAAGACCTGTATTACAGACTCAGTGTTGCAACAATAAAGGTCCCTCCCTTGAGAGAACGAAAACCGGATATCCCTCTTTTAATTGAATATATGATTAAGAAGATAAACCATGAGTTGAATAAGGGCCTAAAAAGGGTTGAGCAGGAAGCTGCCCGGTGGATGTTAGAATACGACTGGCCCGGCAACGTGAGAGAACTGGAAAATATTCTTACCCATGCTGCAATAAATACTCAGGGAGAGGTTATCCTGGAGGAGCTTATAACCCCTCTTCTGGGTAAAAGAGCGGTGAAAGAAACAAATGAAAAGGAAACATCACATGAACAAAGCCTTCAAAACATGGAAAAAGAATATATTATAAAAATATTGGACCGCACACATTGGCATCTTGGAAAAACATGCAAACTGCTTGATATGTCCCGTCCGACTCTGCGCAACAAGCTCAAAACCTACGGCATCTCCCCAAATGGAAAAACCATTTGAAAATTTTTTTCAAAAAGTAAAATATTATTTCACCGGATTGAATATCTGTATACATTGATATTGAATTCCATATTGATATAATTCAATATTTTAATAATACTGACTGGCATAGTTATTGCTTATTGATATGACAGCCAGATAACATAAATCTTTAAACAGGTTTTATTGAAAAAATTAAAAGGGGGTTTAAATGAAGAAGCTAATGTATTTTTCTATTTTTTTCCTGTTTATAATTTCTTGTTTTGCCGGCCCATCTATTGCTGCAGAAAAACCGATAATAATAGGGGCGCCGCTTGCCACAGCCTTTCTCTACGGATGGGATGCCGAGAGGGGGATCAAACTTGCCATCGATGAAATAAATGCCAAGGGCGGTGTAGCCGTCGGCGGGAAGAAAAGACCCTTTGAGGTTGAAGTAATAGATACAAGGGATCTTGAACCTGGCGTTCCTGTAAGCGAGGCCCTCCTTGCCCTCGAAAAGCTCATCCTTGAGAAAAAGGCAGATTTTATTGTCGGAGGTCCTGTCCGTTCCGAGGCAGCCCTGGCTGCTATGGATCTTTTGAGCAGGCACAAAAAGATAAGCATCCTGACTACAGGGGTACTCACGCCTGCCTACACTAAGAGGGTGGCCGAGAACTACGAGAAATATAAATACTGCTTCAGAAATTCAAGCCAGGTGCCTGTTATGATGAAAGAGTTCATCACCCTGCTTGAAGATATTAAAAAGGGGCATAATTTTACTAAAGCATATATCATGGTTCAGGACGTGGCTCATGCAAGGGCCGGCGGAGAATTTATGAAAAAGGCACTTGCTGAGAAGGGCTGGGAAGTAATTGACATGAAGATATACCCCACAGGAACCAATGATTATTCTGTCGGGCTTTCAGACGCTGGCAAAAAGGGCGCGCAGATACTTTTCCTCTGGATGGATATGCCCGAAAGTTCTGTACTGCTCAAGCAGTGGAGCGATATGAAGTTAAAATGCCTTCCTATAGGTTTTGTGAATGCAGCCGAGCAGCCAGGGTTCTGGAAGGCAACCGGCGGTAAGGGCGAGTATCTTATCGTAAATCTTGTCAATGGCGGAAATGCTCCGTCAAAGATTACACCCTGGACAATGAAATTTTCTGATGCATATAAGAAAAAATGGGGCCTCGAACCTGAAGGATACGGGACATCATCGAGTTATATGGCTGTATATCAGCTTAAAGAAGCCATTGAAAAAGCAAACAGCACAGATTCCGCGGCTGTAGTAAAAGCATTAGAAGACCTTGATATTATGGGGGTATACGGCAGGCTGCGCTTTGATAAAAAATCACACCAGATCATACCATCTTTTGACGCTAAAGAAGGTGCAGTCACAAGTATCATACAATGGCAGGCAGGCAAAAGGGTCCAGATATTCCCTCCAAAATATGTTGAAGGGAAGGTCATGTTGCCACCCTGGATGAAGTAAGACCGGTAAATGGACAGACACAGTAGAGACGTAAAATATTACGTCTCTACTGTGCAGGGGGCGACACCCTGCGGGTACAGCGCAAGCCCTGGTGGATTAAAGTGTCAGAGCGATAAATAGCTCACACGGTGAGCGAGAAGGGGTGGCCGGGGCACCCACCACAGTGGGTCGAGCTTTGCTGGTGGAGGGGGCAACGTGAGCCCCTTAAAATAAAAGGAGCAGATGTGGAAATACTCATTTATGGAATTATCAACAGCATTACCCTGTCTCTTCTGTCTTTAGGGTTTGCACTGGTCTATAGCATAAGCAGGGTGCCTAATTTTGCCCACGGCGCCCTGTATATTATGGCAGGATATATAACATGGCTGTTTCTCAACAAATTCATCGCCTTCCCTTATCCTTTTGCTATCGTTCTGGCAATTGCTTTGACAGGTATCATCGGGGCCTTGATGTATCGTTTCATACTAATCAGGATAAGGGGCATGGAAATCTCCGAGATCATTGCCACATACGCAATAGGCCTTGCTATCCTGGAAGGCCTGCGATGGGGAGGGCTAAGAGGTATGACATTTACCCTTCCCCCCTTTGTTGCAGGCTCTGTAAAGATCTTCGGAGCCAATATTGATTATCAGAGAATCATCATTGTCGGGTCAGGCATCCTCATCTTTGTTCTGCTTTACCTGTTCACGCATTTCAACAAGATCGGCCTTGCGTTAAGGGGGATTGCCCAGGATGAAAGGGCAGCCATGATGCTAGGCATAGACTCCGATATGACAGCCATAATCTCCCTTGCAATAGGTTCGGGGCTTGCCGGTTTCGCAGCAGTTCTCCTTCTGCCCCTTGGAAGTATAATTGTAGAAGCAGGGTACAATGTTCTTATCTTTGCAATAGCGGTCTGTGTTATCGGCGGGCTGGGAAGCTGGGGAGGGACTGTCGTTGCTTCATTTATTATAGGTTTTGCCCAGATTCTTACAGAAGCTTTTCTTTCATCTCATTACCAGATGGTCGTGGCGCTTCTTGCTATTATTATCACCCTGCTGATTAAGCCTTCGGGGATATTCGGAAAACAGAAGGAACTGGAGGAGAGGGTATAATGGATAAGCAATCGATGAGGAAAGAAAGAATTGACAGAGGATTGAAGGTAAGAACGGAAGGTATATATGCGATCTCATCCTCACGCGAAATCCTGTATCTTCTGGGTCCGAGGCTGTTATTAATTGGAGGGATTATTTTGCTTCCCTTTATTCTTGAACTTGCCCCGTACTGGAAAAGAGTTGTAAATATCATGTGTGTCTATGCGCTGCTTGCGCTGTCTTTTGATTTTCTTGCAAATTATGTCGGGCTTGTCTGCCTCGGCGGGTCGTTCTTTACCGGTGTTGGAGGATATCTGACAGCCATATTTAATGTTAACCTCGGTTTGCCTATATATCTTTCCATTCCCCTTGCAACAGTCGGTGGCGCCGTACTTTGTACAGCACTCCTGCTGCCGTGCCTGCCTTTGCGCGGGGTCTATTTTGCAATAATTACCTTGATGTATCCCCTCCTGCTCACCCGTGTCATAGAGGCACTGGATATACTCGGGGGAACAAACGGAATAACCGGTCTGGACAGTTTCCCAAACGGGTATGTCGAACAATATGCAATCATCATCATGATGCTGGTCTTTCTGTTCGGGATGAGGCGGTTTGTCAATCAGGACATCGGGCTTGTATTAAGGGGCGTAAAAGACAACGACCAGTCAGTCAGGGCATCAGGAATAAATGTTACCCACATGAAGTTGCTTGCCGTATTTGTAGCGTCATTTATCGGATGTTTCAGCGGGGCCTATGTGGCTCATCTGTATATGTGGGCAGGTATTTCTCTGTTTGCTCTTGATTTTTCAATTATACCGATAGCTTCTGTTGTTATCGGGGGAGGAGGAACATTAGTCGGGGCTCTTATAGGAAGCTTTATCCTTGTGCCTCTAAGCGAAATTTTAAGGGCCTTCGGATCCTTCAGGATTGTTATTTACTGTGCTGTATTAACAGGTTTTATAGTTTTTAAGAGCGAGGGTATAATGGTTTATCTTCAGAGGAAATATCATCAATTTGAAAGATGGGTGAAGGTATGAGTGCCGAGCCTGTCCTGTCAATTAAAGGCATCTCAAAAACTTTCGGGGGACTAAAAGCGCTCTCTGATGTGAGCTTCGATATTCAGCAGGGGGATGTATTCGGAATTATCGGGCCAAACGGGTCCGGCAAGACCACCCTGATTAATTGTATAACCGGTTTCATAAAACCCGGGTCAGGTCATGTATTTTTTAAAGGGAAAGAAATTACAGCATGGCAGCCCCATAAAATAGCACACGTGGGCATTGCAAGGACCTTTCAGATTATGAGACCGTATTATTCGCTGCCTGCATATAAGAATCTCATCATACCCCTGTGGTCTCCAAGGGCGCGAAAAACAGGTGGATGGCGAGGCGGTGGAAAACACGGCGACAGGGATACCGTTGCCGTTGACATCCTCGAAGAAATCGGATTTGAAAGGGATTCGAGAGTCCCGTACAAGTTTGCATCAGCGCTGCCCACTGGTTACCTGAAGCGCCTTGAACTTGCACGGTGTATGGCATTGAGACCTGAGATCATATTTTGTGACGAGGTTTTTTCCGGCTTGAGCATGAGCGAGATTGCCGGAATGCTTCCTCTGATCGAAAAGATGAAGACGGAGGGCATAACGCTTATCATGGTTGAGCATAGACTGAGAGAACTTTTCCGGGTTGCCGGCAGGGTCATGGCGTTGAATTTCGGTGAGAAGATAGTTGAGGGCGAGCCTAATTTTGTTATTGAGGATAAACGGGTAAGAGAGGCATACCTTGGCAGTGAAGAGGTATAGAAGGTACAAGATGAAAGGGAAAAGGAAAAAACAGGAAAACATAAAGGGGATTGCGAGAAATGCTTGAAGCCTTTGAATTGATGGTTTTTTATGAGAATATGATTGCCCTCAACAATGTAAGCATCAAATGTGATGAGAGCAGTATTATCGGAATATTCGGTTCCAACAGTGCCGGCAAAAGTACGCTCATGTATGCTCTATCCGGCATTATTCTGGACATTAAAAAGAAAGAAGAAATGCGGGGTGGAGAACGGGTATCCGTATATGGGAGAATCTTTCTCGACGGAAAGGATGTGACGACACTCAAGCCGCACCAGAGGGCAAAAGCCGGAATTGTCCTGTGCCCGGAGCGCAGACGTATATTTGCGGAAAGCTCGGTCCTGGAGAACCTGAAAATTGGTTCCTATCTTGCGAATTCAAAAGAAACTAAATCGAATCTCGAATATGTTCTTAACCTCTTTCCCAGGTTGAAAGACCACCTGCATCGGCAGGGCGGTTTTTTAAGCGGCGGAGAACAACAGATGCTTGCTATCGGCAGGGCACTTATGGCCAATCCGAAGATTCTGCTCCTCGATGAACCTCTTCTCGGGTTAAGTCCGGCCTATCAGGAGATTGTCATAAACGGTACAAAAGAAATCCGTGATACAAAAGGCATCAGTGTAATTGTAACAGAGCAGTATGCAAGGCCTGTTATACCAATTATTGATTACGGATATATACTTGAAAACGGTTCAAGCGTCCTTTCCGGGTCTGGAGAAGAACTTATGGATAACCCGGATGTAAAATCTGCATACTTTGGTGTGTGAGGGGTCTGTATATGGGGTCATTTGAAGAGGAAAAAACATTTAGCCGTTTCAGCGAAATTTGCAAAAAATATTCTTCCAAAACTGCCATTGTTTATCTTGGGCAGGAGTTTACCTACGGGTATCTTGAGACGCTCATAGATAAATTCGCAACAGGACTTGCCGATCTTGGGGTAAAAAAACAGGATAAGATAATGCTTTACATTTCCAACTGTCCTCAATGGATCATTGCAAATTTTGCCATTAATAAAATAGGTGCGGTAGTCGTGCCGGTATCTCCTATTTATACAACCTTTGAGATTGAATACATGATAAGAGATGCGGGCATAGAGACAGTCATATGTCTTGACACCAATTTCGTCTATGTAAAAGAGATAATGGAGAAAACAGATCTCAAGCGTGTGATTGTTACAAACCTTGTGGATTTTGTATCCCCGGTGAAGCGGTTTATCGGTTTTATGTTTGATAAAATTCCCCACGGAAATGTAACGAAAGGTAATAAAATCTATTTATTCAAAGATATAGTAAGAAAAAGCTGGCCAAAACCGCCGCAAGTTGACATTGACCCGAGAAATGATCTTTCCTATATAATGTACACCGGCGGTACAACGGGTTTTCCGAAAGGCGTGCCGGGCAACCACATAGGAGAAGTCTCATATATCAAAGACATTATGGATGATGTAATCAAAGATTATGTTGATGAAGGCAATGATGCCGTGCTGATGGTGAACCCCCTCTTCCATATCATGGCGAAAGGCTTTTCTATAGCCTTCGGGTTCAATTTCGGGAATACGGTTATACTTATGCCAATACCCGAGGTTGATCCCGTGCTTTCTGCAATCGAGAGGCACAATATAAAATGGATGCTCGGGGTTCCGGCACTATACCGAATGATGCTTGAGAACGACAGGATCAACCAGTATGACCTGGGGTCGCTCCGCTACTGTTACTGCGGTGGTGATGTCCTGCCTGCAGAGGTATTTAAATCCTGGAAAGAAAAATACAACATACCGCTGTATCAAGTATACGGCTCCACAGAAATAGGCCATGTTGCCTACAGTCCGCTTAACAAAGAACCATCCGCTACAACGATAGGGAGACCTTTAAAAACAAGGAAATCCATTGTTTGCGACAGGGAAACCCTCGAAAAAGTTCAGCCCGGCGAACTTGGGGAACTCCTTGTTACCTCTCCTTATACGATAAAACAGTACCTGAATAAGCCGGAAGAAACAGAGTATTGCTATGTCAACATTAATGGAGACACCTTTTACCGGATGGGCGATTTCGTGAAGGCGAATGAGGAAGGTGAACTTGAATTTGTCGAAAGGACTGCCGACATCATTAAGTATAAGGCATACAGGGTCTCGGCATCAGAGGTTGAGGCTGCCCTGCAGGATCATCCGACGGTAATCGGCGCCTGTGTTATCGGTATCCCTGACCCGAAAGTGGGTGAGAGGATCAAGGCAATCGTTGTCTTAAAAGAAGATGCCAAGGGAATCGGGAGTACAGAACTGATAAAGTGGTGCAGGGACAGGCTTGCTCCTTACAAAGTCCCCGGCTACATAGAGTTCAGGGACATGCTTCCAAAATCAAAGGTGGGAAAATTGCTTCGTCGTGAGATCAGAGATGAGGAAAAGCGAAAAACAGAGAAAGAAAAGAAAAGGGCATAATGCAACTTTGCAACAGCTTTCATCCATTCAGCAACCTGTTGCTTAAGCATCTTTACTAAATATTCCCTGCTCACGGGAATATTTCCTTATAGGGGCAGGATAGAGGTTGTGACAAAAAAGACACTAAGAAGCAACAAGGTAATAAAGGTTAAAATCTCCGATAGTGGACCTGGAATAAGTACATCGGACCTACCATATATTTTTGACCTTTTTTTCAGCAACAAGAAGAAGAATACCGGCCCCGGTCTTTCGAATGTAAAAAGAATAATAAAGGTGCATGGCGGGGCAGAAAAGGTGACTTTACGAAAACCTCAAGGCATACGTCCTTCTTTTAAAGTGCCATTCTGGGAGATAAATTGAAGAGAAAAAAAATACTCATAATAGACGATGAACGTTCTTTACTTGAATCCCTGGATATGTTCCTCACTGAAAAGGGTTATGCAGTACAATGCGCTACCACAGCGGCAGAAGGGTTTGAAAAAAGCGATTACTTTAATCCGGATGCAACTATTCTTGATATACGGCTTCCCGATATGGATGGCCTTGAAGTGCTGGAAAAGCTGAGGCGTAATGGTAAGAAAAATATAATTATTATCACAGCATTCCATGATATGGATACAAAAATAAAAGCGGTAAAATCAGGTGCCTTCGAATATATCCCGAAACCTATAGATGTGGAAGAACTCGAAAAAGCTATTGACAGAGCCATGAAGCACTGGTAAACAATATCTGTTTAATCCTTATATTAAAGAATTATTGCAAAATTTCTTTGATAATTTCTTAATATATTTAACCCGTATTTTCATTAATACCAAGTTGCTGTCAAACATTATAGCTCTGATTTGCCTGGCATAATACCAAGTATGCTTTCAAATATTCATTGTTTATTTTTTGAAAGCATACTTGGTATAAGATAAATATCGGTGTCAGACTGTCCCCTGCAAACACGCCCATTACACTCCGGTATCTTCATTGCGTTCGGTTCGGAGCAACCCGACAAATGACATATCCGGGATTAAAAACACTTATTCCAATTCTAAATCAAGGCGCTACCATCGTTGGCTTCGTCATCTGCTCCTCCGACGTACTATATTTGTACGCCTACGCTTGCCCTCGCTTGACGGGGGACGCCTCGTCCTTGCCGCCTTGATTTCATCCTTGATTTAGAAATGGAATTAGAACTCCAGATTTTTTCTCTTGACAATATATTGGCTTGTTGGTAATATAACCAATAAACCAATGAGGAGTAAAATTTGATAAGTTTTGAAGAAGCAGAGATTAGAAGCAGAATCATTAAGGCCCTGGCGCATCCGGTACGGTTGATGATCGTTGATGTGTTAAAAGAGGGAGAAGCACCCTTCTCAAAGATCAACAGTCTTTTCGAATCCGATAAGTCAACTGTATCAAAGCATCTGCTTGTCCTGAAGGAGGCAGGGGTCGTATCTTCACGGAAAAGCGGTTCGGACATGTTCTACAGGCTTGAAGTGCCGTGCATTACTGATTTCTTTAGCTGTGTTACGGCAGTTATTGAAAATACCGTAAAAAAACAGCAGGTTTGTTTATGCAAAATATAAAGTATGATTCTTTCACAAAAAGCATGCCTACGGAGCTTATTCCATGCTGGAATATTTAGCTGACGGTCTGGTTTACAAATTAATTGGGATTCAACCGGGGACACGGTTGGGGGATACTGTCCATTTCTTTCTTTATGATACGGCAAAGATCTTCCTGCTTTTGATTGCTATCATATTTGTCGTTGCAGTTATACGGAGCTTCTTTCCTCCTGAACGTGCCCGCAAGCTGCTCGGTCATCGACGGGAATATGCAGGGAATTTTCTCGCTGCAATGCTTGGTATCGTTACACCATTTTGCTCCTGCTCTGCAGTACCGATGTTTATCGGTTTTATTGAATCAGGTCTGCCCCTGGGGGTAACCTTTTCCTTTCTTATCTCCTCGCCTGCCGTAAACGAGGTAGCCCTGGTTATGCTCTGGGGTCTGTTCGGGTGGAAAATTGCCCTCCTCTATACAGCCACAGGTATTGCAGTCGCCTTTTTTGGCGGTATTATAATCGGAAAACTAAAATTAGAAAACCAGGTTGAAGACTATGTCTACCAGATCAAGATGGGTGAATGTGAAATTGTTGTTCCTACATGGAAGGAAAGGATTGAAAACGCCTGGGGTTACACAAAAGACATCCTGAAAAAGGTGTGGATTTTTGTTATTGTCGGGATCGGTTTCGGGGCCTTAGTCCATGGGTATGTCCCGATAGATTTTGTTTTGAAATATGCAGGGCCCGGCAACCCCTTTGCCGTTATAGTGGCAGTGCTTTTAGGTGTTCCCCTTTATTCGAATGCTGCCGGCACCATTCCTATAGTTCAGGCCCTGGTTGGAAAAGGTTTGCCCATGGGTACAGCGCTTGCCTTCATGATGTCAATTGTTGCCATATCTGCACCGGAGATCATCATCCTCCGCAATGTCATCAAGCCAAAGCTTCTGGCTGTTTTTGTCGGCATTGTTGCAGTGGCAATTATTATTGTAGGTTACTTGTTCAATGCTATTTTATAATAAGCTGTGGAGAAATACATTAAGGAGGTAGATTTTTATGAAAATTCAAATCCTGGGGTCCGGTTGTCAGAACTGCATGAAACTTGCAAAAAACGCAGAAGAAGCTGCGAAGGCAAAAGGGACAGAATGCGAGGTTATAAAAATAACGGATATTAAAGAAATCATGAGTTACGGCGTTATGCAAACGCCTGCAATTGTAATCGACGGCAAAGTAAAAAGTGTCGGGAGGGTACTGTCGGTGGAAGAGATTAAAAAAATACTGTAAAAAGCGCGGCAAGCATTAGGGGGAAAATCATGTTGGAAGAAAAAGATCTTTGTTGCAGTGGTAGTGTAAAAACATTAATTCTTGCCTGTTCCGGCGGGTCAAACACGGGTCAGGCCTCAAACAGGGCCATGATCGAGCTTGATAAAAAAGGTATGGGCAACGCCTATTGCCTTGCCGGCATTGGGGCAGATATGTCCGGATTCATAGAGAGCGCCCGAACCGCCAATACCATCCTAATAGACGGGTGCCCTGTAGGATGCGGGACAAAGTCATTCGAGAAGCACGGCATTACACCTACGCAGTATATTGTAATAACTGAGCTTGGCATCGAAAAGAGCCACAACTTTGACAACCTCGAGGCGGAGACCGAGGAAGTACTTAAGAGGATGCTTTAAAATTGGACTTTAAAAAAACAGAACGTAAAATGCTCGAAATAAACGTATTTGAATGGGCAGCAAAGAGAAGGCATGCTGTGAATGTTGTCCTTGCTCTTCTGGCAATCGGGATAGAGGTATTCTACAGTATTTGCGGCGGTTCATGCTCATACATTCGCGGAGCCCTCTTCGGTATTGATCTCCTGTACATCGGCATTGGCTTTATGTCCCTCATTATCCTTTTAAGCATTATAAAGAAAGACCTACTCCTTATCCTTGCCTTTTCTGCAGGAATGGGGGTTGAAGTGTATCTCATAGGTTTCCAGGTGTGGTACAACACGTACTGCCTGTACTGTCTGTTGTTCGGAGGAGTGCTTGTAGTCATGTTTCTTCTGAACATCCGCAGGCCTCAAATTAAGCGGGCTATTCTCTGTGCAGCTTTCAGCCTCATCCTCTTTGCTATCTTCTTCAGGGGATCTGTTACCCCTGTATATGCAGCAGACACCCCTGCTCATTTTTTTGAAACAGGCACAACAGCAATAAAACAATATGACAAGGAGATTTGAATGAAAACAATTACTGCTGTACTTTTCCTGATACTGGGAGTTTCCATTTACTCCTGTTCGACAACCTGCGGATGCAGTGTACCTGCTAAGGATGCACAGGGCAAGGCGACGGTTATTCAATATCCTGAGAAATAACAGGGATATTTACTATATAAAATAAAGGGGGCAAATCAATGGCTGAAGAAGGTATCTCAAAAAAACTCTCTTTCCTCGATAGTTTCTTAACATTATGGATTTTCCTAGCCATGTTCATAGGTGTGGGCTGGGGATATCTTTCTCCCGGGGTAGTTGACTTCTGGAATCAGTTTCAATCCGGCACAACCAACATCCCCATTGCCGTTGGCCTCATATTGATGATGTACCCGCCCCTGGCTAAGGTGAAGTATGAAGAATTGGGAGAGGTGTTCAAAAACTACAGGGTTTTAGTGCTCTCCCTCATTCAGAACTGGGTGGTAGGTCCAGTTCTCATGTTTGCACTGGCCATCCTTTTTTTAAGAGGTTATCCGGAATACATGGTGGGGCTCATCATGATAGGTCTTGCCCGGTGTATTGCCATGGTCATTGTCTGGAATGATCTTGCAAAAGGTGATACAGAATATTGCGCAGGTCTGGTTGCCTTCAATTCCATCTTCCAGGTTCTCTTCTTCTCGGTATATGCATATATTTTCATTACAGTCCTGCCGCCCATGCTCGGGCTTAAGGGTGTGGTGGTCAATATCACCATCGGTCAGATTGCGGAAAGCGTATTTATCTATCTCGGCATCCCTTTTGTTGCAGGTGTTATTACCCGTTTTACCCTCATTAAGATAAAGGACAAAAAGTGGTATCATCAAAAGTTTATTCCGAAGATCAGCCCGATTACACTCATTGCACTGCTGTTTACCATACTTGTTATGTTTTCCCTAAAAGGCGAATATATCGTAAAAATACCTCTCGATGTAGTCAGAATAGCAATACCTCTTCTGATCTATTTTATTGTCATGTTTCTTCTCTCCTTCTATATGAGCGCAAAGGCAAAAGCCCACTACGGGCAGGCTGCAACACTTTCATTTACCGCTGCATCAAACAATTTTGAGCTTGCCATAGCAGTGTCTGTTGCAGTATTCGGGATCAATTCCGGTCAGGCCTTTGCCGCTGTTATCGGGCCGCTGGTTGAAGTTCCTGTATTAATAAACCTTGTTCATCTGTCTTTGTGGTTTAAAAGGAAATATTTCCCCTATGCAGTAGAGACACCGGCCGGGGTTTGCTACTACAGTTGTAAGGATTAAAGGCCCGGTACACAGGAGGTCTTATGGAGAAAACAAAGGTTCTCTTCGTTTGTGTTCACAATTCTGCAAGAAGTCAGATGGCAGAGGCATTCCTCAATCATCTCCACGGCGGCAGATTCATCGCTGAGAGCGCAGGGCTTGAACCCGGGACGTTAAATCCACTGGCAGTGGAGGTCATGAAAGAGGTTGGCATCGACATATCAAAAAAATCTACAAAGAGCGTTTTTGATTTCTACAAGCAGAACAGGCTTTACCGCTATGTTATCACAGTCTGCGACGAGACAAGCTCAGAACAGTGCCCCCTGTTTCCCGGCAGCACCTCAAGGCTTCACTGGTCATTCGATGATCCTTCAAAATTTACCGGAGACCACGAAAAACAACTCGGTCAAACAAGAGAAGTACGGGACAAAATCCGGCAGAAGATAGAGGAATTCTGCAGCAAAACAGGTAAAAATGAAAAGAGGTTAATGGAGGAATAGTGCGGCTACCCAGGAATAGAAGCCTTATAATTGCAGTAATTGCTGTATTTCTTGTCATCTTAACCGGTATATGGTTTTCAACGCCTGCTGCCGGCGCACAGGATAAAGGTTCGAAACCGCCTCAGGCAGCAAAGCTTCCCCGGCTTGTTGATGTAGGCGCCGATAAATGCATCCCTTGCATCATGATGGCGCCGATTTTAGAGGAGTTGAAGAAGGAATATGCAGGTATCCTTGATGTTGAGTTTGTCGATGTCTGGAAAAATCCGAAGGCCGGTCAGAAATATGGAATCAGAGGCATCCCGACACAGATTTTCTATGATGCCTCAGGAAAAGAGCTTGACCGTCACATGGGCTATATTTCGAAAGAACAGATACTCCAATCTTTTAAAAAGCTTGGTATCGAACTTAAAAATCCTGAACAAAAGAAAAAAAGATAAGATGGCACGGCAGTTATGCTTGAAAAGCTTTTTATATCTCTAACCGATGCTGTTTCAGGAACACCTGCATTTGCAATCGTGGCGTCATTTCTCTGGGGCGTTCTAAGTCTGGTTTTAAGTCCCTGCCATTTATCAAGCATACCCCTTATCGTTGGTTTTATCGATGAACAGGGGCGCATATCAACAAAACGGGCCTTTTTCATCGCTTTGCTTTTCTCATCAGGACTCATGATAAGTATTGCTGTTATCGGCTTATTCACGGCTATGGCAGGCCGTATGATGGGAGATGTGGGCAGGTATGGTAACTATTTTGTAGCAGGCGTATTCTTCATTGTGGGCCTTCACCTTCTCGACATCATCCCCATGTCCTGGTCAGGCCCGGGAAATATCGGTTTCAAGCGCAAAGGCATTCTTGCTTCCTTTATCCTCGGTCTGATCTTCGGTGTTGCCCTCGGCCCCTGCACCTTCGCCTATATGGCGCCCATGCTGAGCATCACATTCCAGCTTGCAGGGACTCAGATCTGGTACGGCATACTTCTGCTTTTGTCCTACGCAGTTGGTCACTGTTCGGTTATTGTATTGGCGGGCACATTCACAGAACTGGTTCAGCATTACCTCAACTGGAACGAACAGTCCGGAGGACCGATAATTGTGAAAAGGATATGCGGCGTCCTCGTTATAATCGGCGGGATTTATCTGATTTACACAACATTTTAGTGATAAATCACTTTATGGCAATCTACAGGGTATTGCAGATAAAACAATAACCCGGGAATATTCCAATAAAACTTCAGGGTGTAAAACAGCAAAGTGATAAATGACCTGAGCAGCTTGAACGTTCGAAAAAGCAGCAGGCATCATAAACATACCGATACCCGGAACAATCCAGGGATCACTTGCACTATTTCAGAAAACAGGACAGCAGTTCGTAATGTCTCTCAGTATATGATATTAAAAACAATTATACATTATTCATTTGCAAATTGATTAAAATTGCAGGACAATGAAAAGAATGAAGGCAGTTATCAAAAACAGATGTTATATTGCAAGCCTGATTTCTGTTTATTTTCGTACAAATATAATTTGTTTGAAAGTTGTTTTTGCCAATTATTGAAGAGGAAGCATTGGTTCATATCAAAAATGACACTGGTCCTTCGATTATTTGACAAGATTCGGAGCGACATTGATGTTGAGGTCATCATGAATTTAAAACGGATTCTTATGGTTTTGCCTGTATTTTTTCTCTCTCTGTTTTTGGTAGCACCGGCTATGGGGCAAGAAACAACCAAGGTCCCGGCCGGCTTCGCCTCTCTCCTCACAAAACAGGAGAAAGATTTTTTAGCCGGAATGGGGCCGATAAGGGTGCATAACGAGAAGGACAGAGCGCCCTTCAATTTCAATGAAAACGGTGTCCCGAATGGCTTTTCAATTGATTATATGAAGCTGCTTGCCAAAAAAACCGGTCTTGAAATCAAATTTGTCAGCGGACCTTCCTGGGACGAGTTTATCAAAATGATAAAAAGTGGGGAACTTGATGTAATGCTCAACATTGCAAGAAATGATGAGCGCCAGAAATTCCTTGATTTTGCACCTCCATACACAACGATTATACAGGCACTCTATACCCGTAAGGATTCCACGGCTATTTCTTCGGTTAAGGACCTTTACGGCAAAAGTTTAGCTGTGCCAAAGGGATTCTTTCTTGAAAGTGCCCTTAAACACCATCCTCAGATAAAAATAGTTGCGGTAAAGGACACAACGGCAGCTATTCAGGCAGTATCAACCGGAAAAGCCGATGCTTTATTCGATCTTGTGCTTGTAGTGGATTATATTTCCAACAAGCTCCAGATAACAAACCTGAAAGTCGGTGGTAACATCGGTCTTAAAGAAGGGAAACCCATTCCATTACATATTGCTGTCCGCAAGGATAATAATATACTATTGAATATTCTCGAAAAAGGGGTCAAACAAATTACTGACGAAGAACTCAGGAAGCTGCATGAAAGATGGTTGGCAGGACCTGCATCAATAAAATCGGATGATGCCATTGCCGGGGGCAGGGATGTTAACCTGACAAATGAAGAAAGGGAGTTCCTTGAAGGCAGGCAGATAAGATTAGGCATTGATGTTGCGCGCGCGCCCTTTGAGTATGTTGATGAAGGAGGAGCATATCGTGGTATATGTGCAGATTTTATCCTAGCAGCCGCCAAAAAACTCGGCATCGCTGTAGTGCCGCTGAAGGAACTTAAGTGGTCTGACGCGATGCAAAAAACAAAAACCGGCGAGGTAGATGTCATACCAAAAGTGACACCATCTGCAGAGCGTGAAAAATATTTGATCTTTACCAAGCCTTATATTACCTTCCCCTCCGTAGTTGTTATGCATAAAAATCGCAAAACCGGCGGACTGAAGGACCTCAATAAAATGAAGGTTGGTGTAAACAAAGGTCAAATTGTAGAGGCAAATCTCAAACGTGACTACCCGTCATTGCTGCTTGTTCCTTATCCTGACATAAAGACCG
>Ga0351900_1034_pt1 | contig 43166 bp, 31 predicted proteins | sample BONcelHT113001D3_FD_205827 | JGI IMG/M metagenome (GOLD analysis project Ga0351900, IMG submission 205827) | Enriched cells from coal bed in the Powder River Basin, Montana, United States - BONCAT cells T11 rep1 HSBNCT.T11.300.1.D3 ...
GTTGCCTCTTTGATTGTGCCCACCTGCATCAAAAACCATTGCTCCCTGAAAATTCCTCGATTTCATGGCTTCCAAATCGTTGGTAATAGCAGCTTTGTTTACATTGCTGTTGAGCCACCACCACCAGCAGTTTACACCATATTCTGCGGGAGGATTTTGAAAATTACTTTTCAACTCCGCATAACTAATTGCCTGCGATTCTTCAGAAACTTTTTCTTTTGGAATTGAACACGAAAAAAGAATGGAAGAAAAAAATAAAATTGACCAGATTTTTGTTTTCATTATCACAAGAATTAGATTTTTTGTTTTTGTTGATATAAACTTAATTAAAAATAATTGAATCAGGCACCTAAAACATACAAAATAAAATGCGGCTAAAGCCCAGTAAAGCAGCAGTTTATACAATCCGTCAGCTAAAGCTGACGGCAATAAGAAATTGCACATTACTAAAATTGATGCGTTTTGTTATTGCCGTTCACTTCAGTGAACGGATTACTATGATGCAATGACAAAGGGGTTTCAACCCCATTATGCATTTTTTTTTGCATTTATAAAGTGCCTAACTCAAAAAAAATGGCAACTTTACCAACCTCTACCCAACTTCCCCCCGAATTGCTTCAATCTCTTTCACAGTTTTGGGTTTTGGTTTGCCCAGCAATTGGGCTCCATTTTCGGTCATCACAAAATCCTCTTCGTTTCTAATACCCCCACAATTCCGGTATTTGCTAACTTCATCCCAGTTAATAAACTCGTTGAACCAAAGTAAACTTCCTGAATTGTCCCCTCTTAAATTAATTCGATTGTAAATATCTAATAATCAGTAATATTTAAAATAAGACTAAATTTACCGCACTTATGTTAATTTTAGAATGAAAATCAGGGTTGTCAGTACCGCATCAAAGGCACTTGCGGTGCAGGTTGTTCGTTACCAGAACAACATACGTATTTTTTTGCAGCATATCGGTTCGGCGCATACTGGGAAGCACTGATTGAGAAAACACAGAAACTGCCTGGGATTAAAGGATACTATACGAATATGGAAGCATCGGTTGCCGACAATAAGATGATAACAGAGCGGTGCCTCGAACTTTACAAAGTAGAAAAAGCCTTCAGGTAATCAAAAAAACGACCTGCAAACAAGGCCAATCTTCTACTTCAAGGAGCAATCGATAAAACTGCAAAAAATGGAAGACTGAAATAATGGTTGAAACAATTTTTACTTTTTTACCCATGAGTCGTTCTTATCCTTTTTCATGCCGGAGTTCAATTCAGAATCTATATCAGTTCCTTTAATTTGAATGGCCTTTTTCAACAATTTCTTTCATAATTTTGGATAATTCAGCAACTTTTTCAGGATTTTGAAAGTAAAGGTTTTGACTTTCCAGTGCATCTTCTTTAACGTTGTATAACTGTCCTTTGGGGCCTTTTTCATCCGGGATTAGTTTCATCGGACTGGAAAATCCGCCCGAACCAAGTCCGTCAATAAATTTCCAGTCACCCAACCGGATGCCATAAAACCCAGCAGATGAATGGTGCACCATCGATTCACGAACCGCTTTTTCTGTGTCGCCGTTTAAAACATGTAAAAAGCTGAAACTGTCTTCACCCTGGTTTGCTTTTGGTTTTTGTCCGGTGAGTTCACAAAAAGTGGCGAAAAAATCGGTAAGGCTGATGAGGTGTTTGTATGTTACCGGCTGTTCAAATTTTGCCGGCCACGATATAATTAGCGGAACCCGGTGCCCACCGTCCCACACATCGCCTTTCCGGCCTTTTCTGCCCTGATTGGAATTATGAGCAAACAGTTCAACCTCTTCCTGCGGCCAGTAGCCACCGTTATCGCTTGAAAAAATGAGCATTGTATTTTCATCGATTCCGTTTCGAATCAGTGCATTTTTGATTTGGGCAACCGCATCGTTAATATCAAATATAAAATCGCCGTAAACTCCTGCTGACGATTTTCCTTTAAACTGTTCTGAGGGCATCCAGGGCGTATGCGGACCGGTTAACGGCAGATAAAGAAAGAACGGGGTTTTCGGGTTTTCGTCCACCTGTTTCTCAATAAATGCCACACCTTCGTTTACAATTTTCGTATGGCAATCTTCCACCCTGAACGACCGCGACATTTCTCCCTGTCGCCACCAAACGCCTTTTTCCCAGTACACAGCCTGCTCGTTGCTGTGTTTTTTATCCCAGGCATAAACCGTGTTTTCCTGCCGGGTTGGATAGTAATCGGTGGTTAAAATCATATCAGCATCAACTGCCTGGTGATTGCGAAGAAACAGATATGGTGGAATATCAAGCGATGCGGGATGGATAAACGAGTAATCGAACCCGTAATCGTTGGGGCCGCCGGTTACCTTTTTACTGAAATCAACATTGGAATAACCGGTTATTTCATCCAGACGGGGTTGATTTCCATCTTTGGTTTGCCAGCCGACACCCAGGTGCCACTTTCCAATACAGGCAGTTGTGTAACCGGCTTTTTTTAACACCGATGCCAGGGTTTCCCTTTCGGGTTCAATAACAGTACTGGTAAAACCTCCAATGCCGTTTGCTGCATCTTTCGAGCGAAAGGCATATCTGCCTGTAAGAAGTCCGTAACGCGATGGTGTGCAAACCGATGCACTGGCATGAGCCTCGGTAAAAGTAATTCCATTGCCAACCAATTTGTCGATTGCCGGTGTTTTTGTCCGGGCAAAAGGATTCAATCCACTTACATCACCATACCCCATGTCGTCGGCAAAAATGAAAACGATGTTGGGTTTTTCCTGTGCCATTGCAAGGGAGATAGAAAGTGTAGCTGTAATGAAAGATAAAAAGATGTAGATTAATCGGTTTCTCATTTTTATGAATTAAAATGCATGTGCTACAAGATTACGAAAAATGAGAAAATAAATACTTAATTATTGCACTGAAATTTCTATTTCAACCCGGTTCTTGCTTTTTCCCTGGCCTGTTCAAATTTATTTCTCATTTCTTTCAACACACTCTGGTAACCGGCATTGTCTGCAAGGTTTACAAATTCTTCCGGGTCGTTTTTATGATTGTACAATTCTTCATTTCCCTTTTCAATATTTTCTCCCCAGCGGGTATATCTCCATTGGTCAGTGCGAAGAGTAGCATCACTTCCCTGATAAGTAACCGTGTATGCATAAGCATCCGGGTCTTTCTGTTTTTTACCGTTGAGGTAACCCGCCAGGCTTTTCCCCTGTATTATGGCAGGTTCCCGGTCTGCGAATCCACACAATTCGGTAAGCGTGGGATACAGGTCGATCAGTTCGGTTATGGTGTTGCATGAAGTGCCGTAGTTGTTTTCATAACCCGGAACAAAAATTATCAAAGGTGCACGAACGCTGCCTTCCCATAAACTAACTTTCGACCAGCAGTCATGTTCTCCCAGGTTATAACCATGATCCGATAAAAAGATAACAATCGTTTCATCCCGTAATTTGAGCCGTTCGAGAGCATCAAGTAACCGTCCGACCTGTTGATCCATAAAACGAACACTGGCCATGTAAGCGCTGATTGTCTGACGTTTCTGAAGTTCGCTCATTCCAAAAACTTTTTCGTTTTGCCTTTGCAGCGCTTTTTCCGGAACATTTTCGCCAATTTTTAAAGGGGGCAAAATCACTTCGTTTTCAGGATAAGGTGCAAAACAATTTTCGGGGGCGATTAACGGCACATGTGGCCTGATAAAACCCACTGCCAGAAAAAAAGGAGCATCTTTTTTCATCCGCTGCTTATTTGTTCCGTCTTCCGGAATTTTTCCTGCCCGGTTCTCCAAAATAGCAATTGCCTGACTTGCTGCCATATAATCGGCCTGGGTTTCTTCCATGTAATCGGGTATAATCATCCGGGCAAAATTGGAACCATAATGTGTATTTTTTGGAGAGAGCAGTTCGAGGTTTCCGGGAGTAAGCGTTTCCGGCGCCATCACATTGTAAGTATAATCCCATGAATCCGGTTCATCGCCCCCGGGTTCTCCCCGTTCAATGCCACCCGGAACACCCATGTGGTAAATTTTGGAAACCCGGGCTGTAAAGTAGCCGTTTTCCCGAAAAAATCCAGCCATTGACGGATGGTTGGCCAGTGCCGGAGTTTCCTTTTTGTAGCTTCCCGGAAGGTCGTTGTTATTCATCACGCCATTGGTTTCGGGATAAAGTCCGCTCATAAAAGATGCCCGCGAAGGCCCGCAAACCGGGTACTGGCAATATGCCCTGGTAAAACGAACTCCCTGTGTTGCCAATCGGTCCAAATGCGGAGTGTGTTTATCGACATTCATAAAAGGCCCAATCCGCGTATTCAGGTCGTCGGAAACGATTAGCAGAATATTTGGAGCCCCCTCTAACTCCCCCGAAGGAGGAGGATTTAGAGAAAGCACTGAAGTTGATGTACATAACAGTGCAATAAATGTTATTACAGCTATACTGCTGAATTTTAATTTGTTTGGAGCATGTGTGACTGACTTCATTTTTATTGAAATTAAATTTACTTTCCGGCAGTGCGTTCAAGGTAAGTTTTCAGATATTTGTTATTCAACTCATCGCTGTCGCCGTAGTATTCCCGTAATTCAACCAGCCTTTTGTGAAGCATTTCCTGTACATCGGCATAAGCCGGGTCGTTATAAATATTTTTCATTTCCATGGGATCGGTTTGCAGGTCGTACATTTCCCATTCATCGATGTCGTAGTAAAAATGCATCAGTTTGTAGCGATTAGTTGCCACACCGTAATGACGTTTTACCATGTGAATGGATGGATATTCATAATAAGTGTATAAAACAGCATCGCGCCACTGTGTGGTTTTACCGGCCACAAGGTTGCGGAACGATTCTCCCTGCATTTCTGCAGGCGCTTCAATTTTGGCATAATCGAGGAACGTGGGCGCGAAATCGAGGTTTTGCACCAGTTCTTTGATGACTGTGCCGGGTTTTATTTCTTTGGGATAGCGAACAAGTAAAGGTGTCCGGAATGATTCTTCATACATAAACCGTTTGTCGAACCAGCCATGTTCGCCCAAATAAAAGCCCTGGTCGGAAGTGTAAACCACAATTGTGTTTTCAGCCAGACCTGCCTCATCAAGGTAATCGAGCACCTGTCCCACTCCTTCATCAATACCGGCAATGGTTCCCAGATAATCCTGCATGTAACGCTGAAACCTCCAACTCATCAGCTCCTTTTCGTTCATCTTTGGATATTGTTTTTTAAAATCATCATTGATAAGGGTTCACCTAAATATAATATCCGATAATTAAGTTTAAAAGTATCTTCTACTAAATCTTTGTGTTCGCATTGTTTGTTTTACAAATATCTGTTAATCAATAGATATTGACAATTAATTTTTTATTTTGCAGTTGATATAATTATACTTATATTTGCATAAAAGGTTTAATTATACCAACTTGTTTTATGCAAACACCTGTTTTACAAAGGATTGAAGAATTTATTGTTTCAAAAACAATAGTGACATTTAAAGAACTTCAGGATTTTCTTGGCAACACTTCAAGAATGACAATAATACGCCGGCTAAGAGAATTATCATACTTATCCAGTTATTCCCATACAGGAAAATATTACACGATTGGCTCAATTCCAAAGTTTTCTGAAGAAGGATTATGGAGTTATAATTCTGTATATTTTTCAAAATTTGACTCGCTAATCAACACCAGTCTCGCTTTTGTAAACAACTCTGAATCGGGATATTCAATAAAAGAATTGCGGGATATACTACATGTAGATGTCAAGCTTTCATTAATAGAATTAGAAAAGCGCGGTAAATTGTACCGGGAGAAATGCAGGGGTGGATACGTGTATTTTAATAAACATTTTCCACACAGAAAACAGCAATTAATCATACGCCATTCACAAAATGAATCAACAGTGTTAAATATCGGCAAGCTATCAAGCCATGTTATTACGGATGAATTAAAAGCGGCAATCATACTGTTTTATAGTATTTTAGATGAAAAGCAAAGAAGATTGTACGCAGGCCTTGAGTCTTTGAAAATTGGCCATGGAGGGGACAGTCTAATTTCTGAATTACTAAAAATCGATCCTGAAACCGTTAGTAAAGGAAGAAAAGAATTAATAAGTGCCCATTTCGAGAAAAATAAAATTCGCAAGCAAGGAGCCGGAAGACCGGAGATAAAAAAAAACTCCAGAGATAATTGAGAAATTAGAACAACTACTTAAATATGATACTGCCGGCGATCCTATTACCGGTATCAAATGGACAAAAACAACTACAGGGAAAATTGCAACTGAACTTGAAAATGAAGGCATATATGTAAGTTCAGATACAATTGGGAAGCTGTTGAAGGATATGGGATATTCCCTAAAAATCAATTACAAAAAGATAGAGTCAAACCCGAACAAATCCACCCCGGAATCGCGAAAAAAAAGAGACCTTCAATTTAAGTATATTGGTCAAATACGCGAATCCTTCCTGGAGCAAAATAACCCCATGATAAGCGTAGATGCAAAAAAGAAAGAACCGGTGGGTAATTTTAAAAATCAAGGGGCAATATGGTGCACTGAACCAAAAGAGGTAAATGCGTATGACTTTTTGAGTTTAGCATCCGGAGTGTTTATCCCTTATGGCATTTATTGCATTAATTCAAATACCGGTTTTATTGTCGGGGGGATTTCCTATAATACAGCCGAACTTGCAGTAAATACAATAGAGAAATGGTGGAATATGGAAGCAACCAACATGGGCACAGGGCATAAATCCTTGCTTATACTTGCTGATGGCGGGGGAAGTAATGGTTCCAGAAATAAATTATGGAAACTATCCATTCAAAATAAGTTGTGTGATAAATATGGAATAAAAGTTACTGTTTGTCACTATCCACCGGGAACTTCAAAATATAACCCAATTGAACACCGTTTATTCAGCGAAATCAGTAAAAACTGGGCTGGCGAGCCACTCAAAGATTATGAAACAATTTTAAACTATATTAGCACAACCAAAACCAATACAGGTTTGAAAGTAAAAGCTATGTTGGATGAAACAAAATATGACAAGGGAATAAAGGTTTCTGACAACGAATTGGAAAAAATTAACATAAAATACCACGAGGTTCATCCACAATGGAATTACACAATTTCACCTTCATAAAATCGGATTTAATTTTTCGGTGAACCCTAAGCATAAAAACCGAATCCCAGGCGGCTTTCTGTTCGGCATCCATTCTTCCTGTATTGCTATTGAATGCGTTAATTCCCCAACCTGAAGTTTCCTGAATACCCAGCTCATTCATCACTTCAGGGTATAATTTTGAGTCGCCTGCCCAGTTCTGATGTTTCAAAATATTCATCTCCGCGGTTTTTGCAGCAGTTCCGCGGCCTTCATAATCATCAAAAAGAGTAGCTGGCTCCCGGAATGTTTTTTGGGTAAATTCGCGAAAATGACGTTCCGCAGGTTCCCACTCGCGATGCGGGGCTTTGTGGTGATACAAAACACAAAACGGCTTTTTGGGATCGCGTTTGTTTTTTAACCAGTCGAGGGTGGTTTCGGTGATGATGTCTGAAACGTAACCTTCCTTTCGAACTCTTTCTCCTTCAATCAAAAAATCGGGATTATAATAGTTCCCCTGTCCGGGCAGCACCATGGAAAAATCGAATCCCTGCGGAATACCGTCGAGGTGAATTTTTCCAATCATGGCGGTTTGATAACCATTCGCCTGCATCAGTTTCGGGAAGTTGGGCTGATCCCAGTCAAAGGGCATCACATTATCCACTTTCCCGTTAATAAAGCTGTGTTTGCCGGTAAGCAGCACGGCACGGCTTGGCGCACAAATTGAATTTGTAACTGTGGCCCGCGTAAAAATAGCCCCTTCTTTGGCCAAACGGTCGATGTTTGGCGTTTGAATGAGTTCATCGCTGTAGGCGCTGATTGCCTGGTAAGCGTGATCGTCGCTCATGATAAACAGAATGTTGGGCCGCTGTGGAACAGGTTCGGAACAAGAAAAAAACAAGGAAAACAAAATCAAACCCGTTGCTAATTTGAAAACTGTTTTAATATTCATAATCTGTATTTTAATTTGGTTTAATTGTAAATTTTAAATCATGTTTTTATTTTTTAACTGAATCGATCATCTCAGTATCCGGTAGTTTTAATCTTTTTGAAGATAACCTTTTGCTTTTTGATCTGCTAAAATGCCTTCCAATTCCTCAACTATCGCAGGGAATTTGTCATAAAGATTGATTCGCTGTTCAGGATCATCATTCAGGTTAAAAAGCAATCCTTTGGTTTCAAAATCTGAATATCCCCTGAGATTTTTAAAGAATTCTGGCATTTCTGTGTGTTGACCTGATTTATCATTGATATACAGCCACGAACCTTTTCTTACTGCCCATTTGTCTGGATTGGTGTTGTGAATCAATACCTCTCTTCCCGAAGAACCCGATTCGTCCCCTAATAATTGGGGCAGGAAGTTATAACTGTCGGGAGCGGCATTTCCAGGTAATCCGGCACCTGTTGCGGCAGTCAGGGTAGCCATGAAATCTATTTGCGAAACAAGCTTGCCGGAAACAGATCCTTTTTTTACCTGCCCCGGCCATTTAATGATAAGCGGAACACGATGTCCACCTTCCCAAACATCACGTTTTAACCCGCGAAAATCGCCCATGCTAAAATGATCATACTTTTGTGCGCGCTCAAAAGCATAATGCTCAGGGCCATTGTCGGCGCTGAAAATAACTATCGTATTGTCTTCAAATCCTTTCTCTTTAAGTGCAGTCAGAATCTGTCCGGCCACCCAATCCGTCTGATAAACAAAATCGCCGTAACCACCTGCTTCAGATTTGCCGATAAATTCATCATTCGGGATAATCGGGGCATGTGGAGAGGGAAATGCAAAATATAAAAAGAAAGGTTGATTTTTGCTTTGATTGTTTATCCAACCGACTGCCTTTTCTGTAAGTTTTGGCAACACATTGTACGGATTCCAGTCCTTCACTTTCGGCCCGGGACGAAACTCCCAGTTTCCCTCTTTTGTGTCGAATCCGATATTATTGATATCCATTATTTCCGTGGGAGCTTCAATGAGCCTGTCATTTTCAATCCATGCATAAGGTGGGAAATTGATGGTGCCATCACCAAAGTAGTAATCAAAACCACGATCCAGCGGCCCTCCGGAAACCGGTTTACTCCAGTCAATATCTTCGGGACCATAAAACTTTGTCACGCGTCCCCATTGCGTTACTTCACCCGACGGTTCGTTCTTAAATTCCCAGTTCCAACCCAAATGCCATTTTCCGATGCAAGCTGTAGTGTAGCCATTATCTTTTAAAACCTGGGGCAATGTTATATCAGATTCATTGAAAAAAGGTTTTCCAAATGAATTAACAATGCCATGCTGTCTCCGCCAATGGTAGGTTCCGGTAAGCAGAGCAAACCGGCTTGGCGAGCATACACCCGAAGAACTGTGTGCATCGGTGAAACGCATGCCTTCAGATGCCAGATTATCCAGATTTGGTGTTGGTATTTTGGAGTCAGGATTTTGACAGCTTAAATCGCCATAACCCATATCATCAGCATATAGAATCACAATGTTTGGTTCCTTTTTATCAATCTTCAAACAACTTAAATTCAGCAGGATAATACCCAAAGCTGCGATGATTATGTGTATTCTCATTACTTTTTAATTTATTACAAATCTGCTTTATTTTATCATTTTTCAAGAAACACCGGGCCCGACCATGCCAGATGTTCATCCTTTTGTCGTACCCGTACATAGTAGTAAAGCACATCAGGTTCTTTTGTAAAATACGTATCGGTAAATTTAACCAAAAAAAGCTCATTTCCGTTTTCCGGCTTCCTAAATTCGTTTCCCACTCTTTGATTGGTTCATATCCCAGCTTTTCCTATTTGCCATGTGATTTGATTTCGGGACTGACAAGAAAAAAAGATTCCTGCCCAAAAAAGGATGATGAGATAACGAATTTTTGTTTTCAAGATTGTTCAAATAATTTTTTAATCTAACTTGTATTTTCAGAATTATTATGCTTTTATTTTATTTGTTATTTGCCTGTGCCATTTCACATCTTCCCACATTCCTTGAAACTGAGGATGCGTAAAATTGGAAGTACATAAAAATTTATAATTATCGTGTTTTAGGGCCAGTTCCACTCCAATATCACCACTTTCTTTTACCCATTTCCAGTCGAGCTCCGGATGGTCGAACCAACTAATTGGTCCCCAGCCTTCGGTATTGCCACAAATAATTTTGTTTTTGGCAGCCTTTGTTGAGACTGTAGTAATCCTGCCATCCATCCATTTAATCATAGATTCTTGGTTCTCTTTCCAAAATGTATATAAATCAGCATTAATTTGTTTGTAATTCAATGTTTGATTTATCAAGTCTATTTCAGCAATGCCTGGTATTTTTCCCCAGCCAACAAACCAAATATGAAAATCAAGAGCACTGAAATTTGTTAAATCAATACCTTCCAGAAGCAATGAATCAAGTGAAGCAAAAAAATCAATATCAGGATATTCCTGTTTTAAAGTAATTATAGTCTGATTAATAAAATCATTGCAAAATTCTATTTGAAGTTGATTATATCCTGTTCGCCCCTCAAATTCCTGTATGTTGGCTTCCGGATTATTAAGTTTAAACTGCTCGATATCAGATCTTTTATTTAATTCATTTTTAAACCAGTCAAAACCATGCCATGCCGGATACTCGTTTAATATGTCAACGTAAATAACATTATCCAACATGCTATTTTCTTTTAGGAAAGATAAGGTTTCATTCCAAGCCCTCAAAAGCCCCCCCTCATCAAAAAAAATATCATGCCGACTTGTTCCGTGACGGGAAAACCACGTTGATAGACCCACTTTTATTCCGTATTTCCTGCATTTGGGCAGAAATTCGAGCAATGCTTCCCTGGGACGGAAACTCATAGTGAAATAATTTCCCCACAATGGCGGCTGCCAACCATCTTTAACACTCCGGAATTCCTCTACAATTGTTCCGTCAGACTCAGCAGCAACAAAATGGGGCATAGCATCAATTCTTATTGCATTATATCCTCGTTCAGCCAGTTCTTCCAATACTTTATCCCAGTTTTCGAACTCTCCATACCTGTGATGCCGGAGAATCCAGCTAAAGTCCCACATGGCAATGGCTAATGGTTTTTCGGTTTTGGATATTGGAATAGTTTGCATTTTCTGTAGTCTGTTTTCGTTAAACATACTGTTTCCATGAGCAACAGAAGATCCAACCATTAAAGACCCCAATCCTGCTGATGTTTGTTTTATAAATTTTCTTCGTTCCATAAATATATTTTTTTTAGATTTATTATTCTGTTTTCATTGACATGGAAGGAGGGCATCTCAAGGGTTATTTCCCCAGTCTTTGTTGAGTTTAGGTCCCATTATCAATTCGAGTTTTCCCCCTTTAACAATATCACTGAATTTTATTCTGACACTATTTAAAGGTTCGTTGTTAAAAGTAGCCGATTGAATATAGATATTTTCTTTTGAATTATTCCGGGCTTCGATTACAAACTCTTTTCCGGGGTAATATTTATCATCGAGTTTAATGGTTATTTTATTGAATAACGGACTGGAAATATTTACCATAGGTTCGGTTTCACAGCCTCCTTCCATTTCAAAAAGTCCCATTGCACTCATCACAAACCAGCCGCCCATTTGTCCTTCATCCTCGTCGCCTTCCCATCCGTGGTAGGGTGTGGAGCCATAATAAGTATCGAGTATTGCCCTTGAATATTTTTGTGTAAGCCAGGGTTTTCCTGAATAGTTGAATAAATACGGGGCCTGCATGTTTACCTGGTTTCCCATGTTAATGAAATATTCCACCGGCTCGGGCATGTACCTGTCGAAAGCATGAGCGGCAAACTTTTCGCTGACCGATTTTTCAAAACCCTCTTCAAGCCTTTCATTAAATAAATCAATTCCGATGAGGTCGATCAGCCCCGGAATATCATGCGGAACATATAATGAATATTGCCAGCCGTTGCCTTCAACCAAATACTGGCCTGAAAACGGATTGTAATTTTCGAGCCATTTCCCTGTGGAATCTTTGGGCACAATATATTTTAATTCAGGATGAAAGAGACTTTTCCAGTTCCCCGATCTTTTCATCAGGTACTCATAATCTTCATTTTTTCCCATCGATTTTGCCATCTGTGCAACGCAAAAATCGTCATAAGCATAATCCATGGTCAGACTTGACGGATTCATTTCGTAAGGAACATATCCTTTTTTAATATAAACATCGAGATATTCATTTCCAGCGAGGCCGGAGCACGGTAACAGTCTTTTGCCCTGTTCAGTAACTGTATGGCGTACTGCCCGGTATGCTTCTTCAACATCAAAATTCCGGATACCTTTCTGGTAAGCACCTGTAATCATGGCAGTTTCGTGCGAAACGTTCATAATCCCGGTATATTCCACACCGGTGGGGCCTACGCTTGTCCAGCCATTTTTACGGTAAAGCTCCAGTTGGGCCTGAACGTAACTTTCCATGTATTCCGGAGAAATCAGCGACCAGACACTGTTCAGGTTCCAATATGAATTCCAGAATGAATCACCGCCAATCATTCTCTGTCCTTCCGGCATTTGCTGAACATTCTCGCAGGGATCCATGTATTTGCCGTCCACATCGCTCCAGGTTTGTTTTGCCGCGTAACAACGGTAAAGATTGGTGTAAAATTTTGTTTTGTCCTCATCGGTGCCTCCTTCTACTTTTACGCTTGACAGTAAATTGTTCCATTGATTTGAAGCCGCTGTTCTGACAGCATCAAAGTCCCAAGCGAAATCTCCCAATTCCGTTTCCAGGTTAAGCCTGGCCTGGTCGATACTTACCAAAGAAAGACCCGATTTTACCATAATCACCTCGTCGGTAATGGTTTTGTAGGTTACGTAAGCGCCAATATCATTTTTACCCGAAATGGATGTTGTATCTTTTTTGAGTTTGCCTTCATTCCAGCCATTGAATGTGTCAAAAGGCTTATCGAATTTCAAAACAAAGTTCAGGGTATATACATTCCAGTCTTGCGCCCTGATCTGGCAGGTTGCATAACCTTCGATTTCATATTCGTTCACTTTTCTGATTTCTGCATCTTTTATTGAGTAAGAGTACCAGACTTCTGTTGGGAAAAGAAGATCAATGAGAATGCGTGACTCCTTCTTTTCAGGAAAAGTATATTTTTGAAAACCGCAGCGGGTGGTGGCCGTCATTTCTGCATACACGTCATGATCGTACAGATGCACTGAGTAGTAGCCGGGAGATGCCTTCTCGGTTTCTTTCAGGATGCGGGAATGATATCCGGCGCCGCCACCTTTGTAAGCAGCGTCAACCGGGCGATCGTTAAAAACCAGGTCAGTTGTGGCGGGCATCATACGTAGTCCTCCCATGGTCCAGGCGTGAATATGGCTGAATCCCGTGACACTGTTAATGGCATACTCATATCCTCCCATCCAGACATCACCCTGATTGTCGGGGCCAAGCTGAACCATGCCAAAGGGAACAGTGGCATAAGGTCCGAGCATCCAGCGCGAGTTCGAAGTTCCGACGAAAACATCAACCCAATCCACAGGATTTTTTTCATCCTGCGGCCTACTGCAATTTAAAAATGCAAACAGAATGACAAGGATAATCAGAATTTTTGCTCTCATATCTTCATTTTAAAACGGTATTTCATATCATCGCCAAACCACATCATAAAGTTGGTGCCCCACACATTGTTGTGCAGACAAAAATGCACACCTTCTTTGGCATCAGGTAACCGGTTGTCAAAATTCAGCAGGTTTCTTTCGCCCGGAGCCACCAAAGGAGCATCAAGTGATTCAATGATACAATTTTGGTCACTGTCTTCCAATCTTACATCATTTTGAATGGCATGTAATTTCCGGTTTCCATCTGTAACAACATCTCTGAAATTAATAGCTTGGCCCATTTTATCCAGAATCCAGTCACCTTTTTGTATGGAGGGAATAAACGAAAACCATGAAGCTTCGGGCAGCCTGTGGGGTGGTTTGTTAAACCAGTTCAAAGTTGCCTGTATTTCTTTCTTTTCGTCGGGGAAAAAAAGTTCAGTGGTAATTACTCGTGGGCTTCCTCCCACGGGCTGGTTATTTTCGTCGGTCACAACCATATCAATAAGAAGAGAAGTACCTTGTACATTCTTCTTCATAAAAATATCCTTTACCACAGGCAGCCAGGTTTTTGAAACTGCACCGGCAATTTCCTGTCCGGGTTTGCCAAAATCGCGCAATGCCCATTCCACTTTTTGTGTCAGGTACTGATCCAAAAACCGGTCATAATCTTCCTTCGAGAAAGTCTGATAAGCGTACTGGAATAATGGGTTTTGAGTGCCGGCCCAATCTTTACCTGATTGTTTATCTTTTAGATGAATTATTCCGCCGGTTACAGGATCGATACGAACAGAAAAAAATGCAGTACCAAAGGTGAGATCATCTTTATTCAATTTCGTAAATCCTGATTTATCTGCCGGAACAGGTTTTAATTCAGTCAGCCTTTTTTCTGCTAATTCAGGCTGCGGTAAATGGGCAATTCCATCGCGGATGTACTGCCGTTTTTCCTCCCACGATTCCTCCATTAACTTGTATTTGGGCGTTGAACGTGCCGCTAAAAAATCTTCCTGTTTATAAATATCCCAGTCTTTTAGCCAGGTTTTTACATCCAACCCCCATGTGTGTTCGGCCACCATTAGAAGTGGAATTCCAAAAGCAACGTCGGTGGGATCTCCAAATTTAAAGGCCCCTTTATTGAGCAGCTCAATTCTAAGCCTTGAAATCTCGCGGAATTGTGCGATTTTTAATGGATCGCTTCCAACACCATGAATCCATGTATCGCCTATTTCACTGGCAACAATTGGTAACAGCGATTTGATTCCTGAAATCTCATCTGCCACATCGCTTAGATTGGACGCAACAATCCGTGCGTTTGGAAACTGATTTTGCAGGTCTTTAAAAATGGCAAGGACTTGCTCAGGATTCTGAGGTCCATGATTATCCCCGGTAAAAGAGATATTCACCGCCGTTTTTGTTCCCGGAATAACCATTGTGCTTCCATAATCTTTTTGATACATGATGACTAACTCTGAACCATCGGGAGCCTGCCACCTGAAAAGCGGCGGGACGTCAGGCGGAGTGCTGGCAGGGTTTTTACCAATATGCAGGAATGAAATGTTGTGTTTTGCCATCAGGGGCACTATCCCCCTTGTATGTCCGGGTACATCTGTCATTTTTGATCCACTGGTTTTCTTTCCAAACCGTTTATCAAGATTCACTGATAACTGTATTCCCAACTCAAACAGCGATGCATCGGCCAGTTCAGAATGCAAAGTAAAAGGCAGCCCATGCCACGCGATATCCCCGTTCTCAATGGCTTTTTCCATTCGTTTACGCATGGAAGAATCAGCTTTTTCCAGAAAATGATGAATGAGAAAGGAGCCTGTTGTCCATACGTAATGCTCATTTTCCCTGGTTTTCCGCATCTCTTCGGATAATGAAATGGCACGCGGAATAAAATCATTGATATACGTATCGAATACTTTAACTGCCAGATTTGTAAAACCTACATCCAGATGTGTTTTAAAAATGATATAAACCTTCTCAATTTCATCGGCTACACCCGCATTGTTTGCTGTATGTCCACATATCACATGAGGTAATATAATCGTTCCAATTGTTGAGGTTGCAGTTGTTTTTATAAATGTTCTGCGCTTAAATATCATTGTATGTCTTCTGTAATTCCAAAAGTTTAATCTTCAAACTATTCAACTGTTCGCTGTATTCTTCCGCATTAATCAGGTTTGTCATTTCCGTCGGGTCTTTTTCCAAATCGTACAGTTCCCAGGAATCAATTTCATCGTAAAAATGAATTAATTTATAGCGTTCGGTCCTGATTCCATAATGAGGAGTTGCCCCAAAAGATTTTTCATAGTAATGATAATAAATGGCATCTCTCCATTCCGTTGGGTTTCCTTTCCAGGTTTTGCGCAGCGATTCGCCCTGCATATCTGCGGGGATTGGAACGCCTGCAATGTCGAGTAGCGTTGGCGCAATATCAAGGTTTTGAACCATCAGGTTACTGTTTGATCCACTGAAAATTTCAGCGGGATATTTCATTACCAGCGGTGTGCGTAAAGCTTCTTCGTACATAAAGCGTTTATCAAACAATCCATGCTCGCCAAGGTAGAATCCCTGATCGGAAGTATATATTACAACCGTGTTTTTATCGAGTCCGTTCTCTTTTAAGAAATCCAGTACCTGTCCAACACTTTCATCTACCGATGCAATGCTTCGTAAATAATCCTCCATGTATCTTTGGAATTTCCAGCGGTCAAATTTTTCCGGGTCGTTTTTTACATTATTGAATTCCGCCTCTTCTTTTTTGTAGGCTTCATCCCACACACGGCGTTCATCCGGCGTAAGACGCTCCATTTCCCTGTTGAATTCCTTCGGCGCCCAATGGTTAACCGGTACCGTATCGCAGCTCCAGCATGGCACTTTAAAATCCATACGGATGTCCATGTGATCTCTGACGGTTAAAAGTTGTCTTTGAAGTGCTTCACGACCTTCATAATTATCGTAAAAATTTTCGGGAAGGGGAAATTCCCTGTCATTAAACAATTCCACATTTTTAATCGCGGGCATCCAATTCCGGTGAGGAGCTTTGTGGTGCATCATTAAAAAGAATGGCTTGTCTTTCTTCCTGTTTTTTAACCATTTTAATGACAGATCGGTAATGATTTCGGTAACATATCCTTTATAGACCGTATCTTTTCCGTTTTTGATAAAATCAGGATTATGATAATTCCCCTGGCCGGGCAATACATTCCAGTAATCGAATCCAATTGGAGCACTCTTTAAATGCCATTTTCCAATCATAGCCGTTTGATAACCATTCGCTTGAAGAATATTAGATACTGTTTGCTGGGTTCCGTCGAATACCTCGCTGTTTCCAAGTACGCCATTCAGGTGTGAAAATTTTCCGGTGAGAATAACCGCCCGGCTGGGTGCACAAATTGAATTGGTTACAAATGCTTTGTTATAAATAATCCCCTGCTGTGCAATTTTATCAATGTTAGGTGTTTTAATCAGCTTATCGCTATACGCACTGATTGCCTGAAAAGCATGGTCGTCGGACATGATGAACAGGATGTTGGGTTGCTGAGTTTCCTGCATTTTTGGAGAGCAACTGAAAAGCCCGGCGACAAATGTTAATATGATAATGGATTTGATAAAATTCATATTCTTGCTATTAAAATTATTTTGTTTTTTTTCAAAATACATTTCCACTCATTTTTATCGTTTCTCAAAAAACACCGGGCTCCACCATGCCAAATGTTCATCCTTTTGTCGTACCCGAACATAACAGCACAGCAAATCCGGCTCATTCAAGTAATACTCATCGGTAAATTTAACAGAAAAAAATTCATTGCCGTTTTCCGGTTTCCTAAAATTCAGTGCCCATTACTTATTTGGTTCAGATCCCATTTCAAGAACCAGTTTTCCGCCATTAACTATGTCCTGAAATATTATCCTGACACTAAATAGATACACTCGTTCTAATCTTGCAAATTAAAAGTTAAAAAACGCAGGAAGAAGCCGACCTGATTGACATAAGGTTGGTACTTTTCCTAAACTTCCTGTGAGTGAATCCATAAAGTCATCAAAAAACAAAGAAAAATGGTTATTGAAATTGTTTGTATTTTATGAAAATTAACAAGTTTTATTTATCTGTTTTCAACTTGTCTGATTTCAATGGCACAGCCACGTTGAACGACAATGTTTGCGCCTTATCAGCCCTGGTCGCGCCATACAAGTATTTGGGAACCATCCAGTCTTTCCCGCCATCATTGACTTCAAAAATGGTTTTGTCGTGTTCTTTAAAGGAGCCAAAAGGCGAATCAGCAAAAGCAACACCAAACATAGTAACCGGGGTCGATAAACTTGTTTTCCTGCGGAACGGGCTGAACCATTGCATTTAAGTCCAGATTATCAGTCCAATTGGCAGTTTGCGAAAATCCGTAAGCTGGATTAAATAACAAATAACAAAACGACAGAAAATATAACGGTCTTGACTTCTTCATGGCTAATTTTTAAGTTAGTATTCATTTCTGATAGTTGCATAAACGCCGTATGATTCATTTGTTAACTGATAAAACGGAACCAGTTTATAATCAATGCCGTTGTTTTTCAATCTGAATGAAAATTCGTTGTGTTGTTTACTCAAAGATTGAAGAATTTCTTCATGACTACTTTTTAAAATCAACTCTTTAGAGGTTTCAAAAGCCAGCAAAACCGGACCATAATACAAGGCAATTACATTGTTGTTGTCGGGCATGGTTTTCAGATGGAAATCATACAAAAAAATCAATTCCACCTGATCCCCGTCTTTCCACTCTCTGTCGATTGTCACAAAAGAAACCGGTTTTATTTTGGTTTTGAATGGCTTTCCATTTACCAATACTTCTGTTTTCGAATTCGCCCATGAAGGAATCAGCAGATTCAATGCAAATTGAGTTGGTTTTTCAGCAGAAATACTGATTTGAGTTTTGGGTTCTTCCGGGAAATTGGTGCGTTGTTCAAGTGTAATGCCTTTCTCTTTCCAGTTGACTTCTGAAGGGATAAACAAGTTGACCCACAAATTATTCTTATCGTGAAAATATATGTTCGAATTGAGTTGGGCAAAAGCCTCAATACCGGAGCCGTTGCAGCATTTGAAATCATTCTCTTTTAGGTAGATTTTTGTGCGGGGCGAACCCAAAGGAAGGTGATAAACCACTTGCTCGTTTTTACTGTTTTGAATTGGGAGAACCGCATTGTAGAAAGTGTTCAAGTACGAATCAGCATATTCAGGAGCAGCCGTCCAGCTAAAAAGACTGGCAGTCAGTTTCTGGGTGTTATGAGTAACGCACGACTCTGCAATCTCTCCGGTCAGCGTGGCACTTAAATGGTCTGCATGGCCCCAGTGCTCGGCAATGCGCGAGGTTGGCGTGGTTGAAACTGGCCGCGGACCGCTGCTCGAACCATTTACATACGCATGATGATTGAGCAGCATCTCCCAAAAATTGACTACTGCGTCGCGAAATTGCGGTTCGCCAGTGTTTTCATACCGTCGTGCAAAACCGTTTACCAAAACAATATGGGTATTCGAATGCAAACCCGAAAGAATATCTTTTCCTTCCATCAAAGGCTGATAAAACCATTTCCTGTCAAACAATTCAGCCAGTTTCAGGTGCTTCTCATCTTTTGATACAGCATACAAATTGTGTAAAACTTCATTCATTCCACCGGCTTCGTTGGTTGGGTTGGCTCCGGCTGAAAACAGGATTTTCTCAATTTCTTCCGCCGGAAGTTTGCTCATTCTTTGAGCCACATAATCAGCCATATTCAGCAAAATCTGATACGATTTTTTATTTCCGGTAAGCGTGTAAACATCGAGTAAACCCTGCATGATTTTGTGAAACGTGTAATAAGGCGCCCAAACTTCGCCGTATTTTTCCTCAAGGATATCAAAATCCGACTCAGGAAAAGCGCTTAAATATTTACCTCCCAGTTTTTGCTGACATTCATCCAGCACATCAATCATGTAACTGGTTCTTTTCTTTAAAAGTGAATCTCCTTCGCTTTTAATCAGCACAGCACATGCAGAAAGGTAGTGACCGGTAAAATGCCCGCGAAGCCCACAGTCCGGACTCTCCCACCCTTCCAATGGTTTTGCTGAAGATGGCAATCCTGCATTCACTCTGAAATTGTGAAGCAATCTTTCGGGATCGAGCTGATGCAAATAAGTTTTGTTCAGGGTTTCACGTTGTTTGATCCACGACGGATTCAGTTTTACTTCATCCTTTGAAAATGAGAAAATTGGAGTTTGAGAAACAGCTTGAAAGGTAAACAAAAGAGCTATTAACAGAAGGGGAAGAAAGAGATTAATTCTATTCATCGTCGTAAAATTCAGTTAGTCTGAAATGATATAAATCTACAATCAAAGTCGCTTATATTGATAAAATTTGGACTAATAATCTTTGGAAGCGTTTCCGAAAACGTTTTTCTTCAGCAGAAACGTTTTCGGAATAACCTGCTGCTCATTTTTTCTTCAAATAAAAGTTTATTAACTCGTTACCAAAATTCTTCCCATTCTTAATTTTCCCGCTTAAAACAATGGTGCCTTTTCCCCCTGACGGATGCGCCGTTATATTTATATTACAACTTCCATCTTTATCATTGTGGGTGAATCCAGGAGTTGTAATCCCCTGTAAAATCAAATTGGAAGATTCAATCGTCAGAATCTCTTTTTCAACGGTTTCTGAAATCAGTACATATTGTCCTGCCATGAGGATAAAATCAGAAAGGTCGATTTCAAATTTTCCGGATTTTTCCATATTTATTGCAAAGTCAAAAATCTTCTCATCTTTATTCTGAACTGATTGTACATTCGCAGACAGTTGGCTCCCAACAAAATACACTGCCATATTTTTAATCACCGGCAGATAGGAGAATCTGGTAAACCGAACTCTGACCGCGCTCACCTCAACCGCATCAAACCTTTCAATTCTTTTATAACCTATTGAACTTCCGACGGCAAGATTGATCCACTCTTCACCGATTTGACCTTCCACTACATATTCACGAACACGCTCACCAAAAACAATATCTTCTTGAATAACAACGTGGTCGATTTTTGTTGGTTTTTCCATTTTGATTTCCATCATTTCTCCATTCCCTGAAGTTGAAGCGATACATTTCCCAAAGCGCCGGTTAATCTCATCCCCAAATTGTTTGTAAAGCGCCATGTCTTCGGTTGGAATTAATCCTGTTGTATCGGGCGCAGCATTCAGTAAAAGTAGTGCCCCCCGCCCGACTGATTTATAATATATTTCCATTAACTGATCCAGATTTCTGAGATTCTTGTGATTGGTTGGGCTCCAGAACCAGTTGTGATCTTTCAGCGGCACATCAGCTTCAAGCGGCATCCACACTTCACCGTCCGGATCGCCATGTTCAGCGGTTGCCACACCTGTTTTTGCATCAGCGAATTTAACGCTGTTCCAGGCCGGATAAGGAGCAATTCCCTGTTCATTGCCCAACCAGCGGATGTTGGCAAAGGGTCCCTGGAAAACGATTGCATTGGGTGCATATTTTTTTACAATATCTTCCAGCGGAACTACCAATCCGCCATCGTACCAGATTTCGTGAATCTGGTTACCATATCTTGAAAGTACCTCCTCCCACTGCATCCGAAGCACTTTATTATATCCTTCCTGTTTGGTTGGGTCTTTGGTTTTTCCACCACCCCCGAGGTACGCACCCCAGGTATCGTCCCCCGGATAAATATAAACACCCAACCGCATTCCGCGATTAAAACACGCCTTTGCCAGTTCATCGAGAATATCGCCATTTCCGTTTTTGTAAGGTGTGTTTTTTATGCTGTATTCTGTACTTTCGGTTTGCCACATGCAGAATCCGCCCACGTGCTTGGCCACAAAAATTATCATTTTTGCCCCGAACGACTCAGCAGCGTCAATCCACTGGTTCACGTCGAGTTGGGTTGGATTAATTCGGTTTAATGGTGTGCTTCTGTCGTCGAGTTCGGTTCCCTGCCATGTATTTGGTGCAAAATGAACAAACATGGTTCGCTCCATATTCTGCCACTCTACCTGCTGTGACGAAGGAAGGGCTGGTTTATTTATTAATCCGGTTTGTGCACGGGATACAGAAATGCTGTATAGAAATATCAAAAATAAAATCAATTTAAATCGATTCATTGAAATCAGATTTTTATCCATTTTAAACACTTTATTTCGCGTCAATCCTTTTTTATTTGTTTTAAACATTTTAAATCAAATTCCCCCAGTTGCAACGGATATTTGCCATATTCACGAACAAGTTTCACAATGTAATCATAAGTTTCTCCTGAAACGTCACTGGAAACTGAATGGTCTGATTGAAAGATAAATCCTCCTCCTTTGGCTGCATTCAGTTTTCTCAGTATTCCTTTTTTAATCAGTTCTTTATCACCGGTTTCCCAAACCTGAATGTCGTTGTTGCCGCAGTATGCCAGTTTGTTTCCATATTTTTGCTTTAATTGAACCGCATCCAATCCGGCTTTTACCTCCAGCGGATTATAGGCATCGAGGCCTATTTCAATAAAATCTTCGAGAATGAGTTCCACATTTCCACAACCGTGATAAATGACTGGCAAGTTATTTTGGTGACATTCATCAATCATCTCTTTCACCCACGGTTTAAAATACTGCCGCCAGTATTCAGGGTCGAAAAGCATGGTTTGACGAAAGGCAACATCTCCCCAAATGACCATTCCGTCGAGCAATCCGCTGGCTGCGCGAATCTGCGCTTTCATGCTGTCGAAATAAAACTGCCCAATCCGGTTGATTTGTTCCCCCAGTTCGTCGGGGTACATTCCCATCCAGAAAAGCGCATTTTCCTGTCCGATTAAACGGGTGAGACATTCCGAACATTCAATAATACTTCCATAAACCGGAAAGTTTGGATGCAATGATTTAATGGTTTCTATCCAGGCAGGCGAATTGCGTTCGAATCCATCGCCTACCCCGGCAATCTGATTGTCACCGGCAGAAAAAAACCGCCGTGGATCAGCCGGATCATCAAATTCAAGCTTCTGCAGTTTCTCAATTGTATCGATGTCGAATGCCATAAATTCTGGCATCGGAAAATCAAAACGTTTTCGGATCGTGGCCAGAAATCCGGTTTTTACAACCACTTCCTTTTCATTTTCGCGAATGGTTTCGAAAGGCTGAATAAACGGATCCATGTTTGGCGTTGTGACAATCCAGTCGAGGTTGTAATAATTATAGGGACTGGCATCATCAGGCAGATTCAGCTCTTTTCGCCATCTTTTCACAAAACTTCCCCAGAAAAAATCGCTAATCGGCACCCGATCTGGTTCTTCATGACGCAAAGCTTTGTTCATTCGTTCAAGTTTTGCTTTGCAATTGGCTGATCTTTCCATATAGGGTTACTTATTTTTAAAACAGTACAATTTCATAAATTCCCGGCGTACCTGCAAATTCTTTTATCACCAAACGGAGCTGCTGAAGTTGTGTTTCAGGAAATTCAACAACAGCTTTTTCACCAATTCCGGTTCCGGTGAAAAGAGTTTTCCATTCGTTGCCCGATTTATATTGAATTTCAAACGCCTTGATTTTTTGCTCCCTTTCGTAAATTACAGCACCTTTTACATTTTGAATCATTCCAAGGTCAATTTCTACCCACGGATTCAGATCATTTTCTGCCGGATGCCAGAAATCGCCCACCCAATCGCCATTGGTAACCGATTTAACATCAACCCACTGATGATGAGACCAGTGTGCTTCCAGGTTGGATGAACCTGTTACCGGCTTTTTAAATGAAAGTGAAGCGGGTTTTACATCCATTGGCGTAATTTCCAATGCACTTCCGCTTACTTCAATTTCAACAATTGTGTTGATGGGTTGAATTGGTTCACTGCCAAATTCAATCACAATTTCGTTATTTATTTTACTGAAATTTAATTGTCCACCTCCAATCACCGAGCATTTGGTAATTTCCATACCAAAATCAGGTAGCACAATTTTTGGTGAAGAACCCGGTAAATTCAATACATGCAGATAAATTTTATTGTCTTTCCGGGTACTCACTCCCCAGTCGGTAGGTTTGAAAGGCCCGCCGCGGGTACCATAAATCGAAATTCCGTTTTCTTTCAGCCAGGCGCCCATTTCTTTCAGACGTTCAACCTGCAACGGTTCAATGGTTCCATCGGGTTTTGGGCCAACATTGAAAAGCAGGTTTCCGTCACCACCGGCAGAACGAATCAGGCTGTGCAGACACTGTTCGGTCGATTTCACCACATCATCGGGTTTCCATGCCCACTGATGGGCAATGGTCATGCAGGTTTCCCACGGCCGTTCATTCTGAAAACTGCCCACCCTTTGTTCAGGTGTGTCAAAATCGCCGGGTGCACCGGTGCGGTTATTCACCAGAATTCCGGGTTGAACCTGATTGATTAAGTCAATAACTCCCTGCCCGCGAATGGAATCAAACTTTTGCGGAACATCGTACCACATTACCAACAACGGACCGTAATTTTTGATGATTTCAACAGACTGGTTTTTCAGGTATTCAGTATAACGATCGAGGTTCGAAACTTCCCGTACAACACTGCCACCGGGACTTGTCAACGGAAAATCGGGGTGGTGCCAGTCGCAGGTGGAATGGTAAAAACCAAGCGCCATTTCATGTTTTTTGCAGGCTGCTGCCAGTTCCGCCATCACATCGCGTTTAAACGGCGAATTCATGATATTGTAATCGGTGTATTTTGTATCCCAATTGCAAAATCCGTCGTGATGTTTCGAGGTAAAAACCATGTATTTCATTCCCGCAGCCTTTGCCAACAGTACCCAGTCTTCAGCATTGAAATTTACCGGATTAAACTGCAAATAGAGCGAATCGTAAGTTGAAACAGGAATTTCGCGCCCCCGCGACCAGCCTATTTCGGTGCCTTTCAACGAAACCGGCCCCCAGTGGATAAACATCCCAAAACGCGCATCTTTCCACCATTCGAGTTTGGCGGAATGCTCTTCAGGAAAAATGGGTTCGGGTGTTTTTTGAGGTGAACAGGAAAACAAGACTATCATTACAAAAAGTGACAATGACAGCAAACAGAAAGTTGATTTTGGTTTCATGTAAGTATTATTTTCGATTGTTATTAAACTCTTTTACAGCATCATACATCGCAACAATATTTTCTGGCGGAACGTCCGGAAGAATATTGTGAACGGTGTTAAAAACAAATCCCCCGCCTTCAGAGAAAATCTCCAGGCGTTCCAAAACCTGTTCGCGAATCTGTGTCTTGGTCCCATTATTCAGCGTTCCAACGGTTTCAATTCCGCCGCCCCAGAAAGTGCAATCTTTCCCAAATTCCTTTTTCAGAAAACTGGGCTCCATTCTCCACGCTTTGGTTTGTACCGGGTTGAATATTTCGATTCCTGCTTCAATCATATCAGGCATCAGCAACGAAATGGAACCACAGGAATGAATAAATGTGTGCATTTTGCTGTGTGTTTTCACATAATCACACAACATTTTGTGCCGCGGTTTGAACAACGTTTTATAGGTTTCAACATCCATAAACGGGCCCGACGACATTCCCAAATCGTCGCCAAAACGAATGATATCCACAATATCGCCCACGGCATTGCAAACTTTTTCCAAAGTATCAAGGTGGCGAATCATTAGTTGGTCGAGCAGTTTTTCAACATTATACGGGTCGCACATCAAATCCATCAGAAAATTGTCCATCCGGCGCAGGAAAGTTCCCCATTCAAAAAGGTTGCAGCCGCAAACAACGAGAAGTGCCTTGTCCGTGTTTTTTCGCAATTCAATTGTATTCTCGCGAAGTTTCTGCCAGAAATCGGGTTCACCGGCATGGTCCCACGGACTGTGTGCATCCCGTGCCCACATGATCCGGCCCATTTCGGCATCCAGATTTTCATACGATTCGGGATAACCATCAACATACGGAAAATAAGTCTGGTCGAAAAAAGTAGCGCCAACCGGCATTCGCGAAAGCATGGTTTTTCCGTCGTTATCGTAAGTTACAAACGAGCCGTCATTTAGTTTAACAGGATTAAACCATTTTGGATAAAAAGCCGCTGCACCGTTGGCCAGCGTGGTTGGTTTCCAGTCGGCAGGTTGTGCATTAAAAGTACGGCCAATGTCCAGTACATCAACGCCAAACTGATCGAGTACCGACATATCGGGTTGAGCCAGTTGCTGAACCACATCGTAAATTTGCACCGGCAATTCCGGTCGCCCAATGTGTTTTACCAGGTTGCTGTATGCAATTGCTGAAATCCCCGAACTGGGAGTAGCACTCAAATCAACAGGGATTCTATCCGGTTTTTTGTGAGCAATTGCTGCTAAAATTCTTTCTCTTGAAGTCATATTTTTGAGTTTAAAGTATGTTACTGGATTCTGGATTCTGGATACTGGATACTTGATTTTGGATACTTGATTTTTTTGATATGATACACGTTTTTAATTTCATACTGTTCAATTCTCAATCAATCTCAATCAATCACAATTAATCTCTATAAATCTCCAATTCACCCATTCTCTAATTCTTGCATTATAGCATTCACGTATTATAGCATTTATTCCGCTCCGCTAATTCCAATCATAAAAGATGAAACGATGATGATAATCAGCGACATTATCATGAGGAACCACACTTTTCTGGAAGTTCCTTTCCATTCGCCTCTGATAAGTCCCCAAACGGTGGCGAAAAAAATGGTAAGCGCCATTAAAATTCCCCACGATGTAAAAGTAAATGGCCCCATTTTGCTCTTTCCCATTCCATAAACAATAAACTGGCTGAACCAAAGCAAACCGGCAAGTAACCCAAACAGGTAATTGGCTGTCAGTACTTTTGAGGAGGCTGCCTTTGTATAATTTTTTAAAGAATCATTTTTGTAACCTAAAAATCCGCACCAGAAAATGGTTGTTACAAATGTTCCGGCAAACAGAACCACAAGCAGCGGCATCAAGGTGAACAGCGAATCCACACCTGCATTTGCGGCAGTTTCGGTGATTGGCAGTCCGCGCTCAAAACCCAGCGACATGGCCGAACCGGTAACGCCAACCAACGCCGCTGCCATTACACCTTTTATCAGGTTAAATTCGCCAACACTCTCTTTTTTTGCCGATTCAGAAACCTGTTTATCTTTCAGAATTCCAGACCAGGCCGATAGCGCAATACCGAAACAGGCAACGATTACACCATAAATCAGCAACATTCCACCCTCTTTTTGAAGCATCAATTCCAAACGTCCATCGAGCATTGGCGGAATGAGCGTTCCGATGGCAAGCATCAATCCCAGCGAAAGTGCATAACCGAGCGACAAGCCAAGATACCGCAGTGCAAGCCCAAATGAAAGGTTTCCCACGCCGTAAACTGCACCCAACAGAAATACGGCAATAATAGTTTTTGAATCGGTTTCGCGAATAATTTCTATAAAGTCGGGGGCAAAAACCAAGCACGCCAAAAGTGGAAAAATTATGTAAGCTCCCGTGCTGAAAATCATCCAGTAAGTTTCCCAGCCCCACCCTTTTATTTTTCCAAAAGGAACCGCAAAACTACCCGATGAAAACGCCCCCGTGGCAATCAGTAAAATTCCAAATAAAATATTAATACTCATGATTTTGGCTTAATTTATTTAAAATCAAATTTTCGTGACTCGCCTTTTTTCAAATCCAGTTGCAAATTCTTTCCGCGGTATTGCAGAATGCTTTTATTTCCTGAAAGTGATTTAACATTGGAGGAAACCAGAATCCCGTTTTCCCATTTCATATCCACTTCGAAACCGCCGCGTGCCCGAAGACCTTTCACTTCACCTGAAGACCATTCATCTGGAATTGCGGGCAACAATTCAATAAATCCCTGGTGACTTTGAATCAACATTTCGGCAATCCCGGCAGTGGCGCCAAAATTGGCATCCATCTGAAACGGGGGATGTTGTCCAAACAAATTTGGAGATGTACTTTTCTTCAACACCGTATTTAAACTTTCATTGGCTTTTTCGCCATCATTGAGCCGGGCATACTGGCTAATCAGCCATGCAGCGCTCCAGCCGGTATGTCCTCCACCATTGGCTATGCGAAAATCCAGCGATTTTTTTGCCGCAGCCGCCAGATCGGGTGTGTTTTCCATATTGATCTGCTAACCGGGATGCACTGCAAAAAGATGCGAGATGTGCCGGTGGCCGGGTTCTGCTTCAGGAAATTCCTCCGCCCACTCCATCAAACGTCCGTCGGAACCAATTTCAGATCCGGCCAGATTATCTTTCGCTTTTGCAACCTTTCCGGTAAAATCATTTTCAATTCCCAACTCTTTTGATGCCATCAAATAATCTGTAAAAAGTTGCCAAATTACCTGCTGATCGTGGGCTGGTCCCATGCTAATCTGGCTGCGGCTACCATCGGGTGCAATAAAAGTATTTTCCGGTGAAACGGCCGGTCCCGAAATCAGTTTCCCGCTTTTTGGATCTTCGACAAGCCAATCGATATAAAATTCGACAGATGATTGCAAAACAGGATACATTCGATTCAGAAATTCCTTGTCGCCGGTAAAGGCATAATGCTCGGCAATGTGCGAACATATCCACGCCCCTGCCCCGGTATGCATTCCCCAACTGGCAGCTTCTCCGGGCGAAGTATATCCCCAGACATTGGTAATGGGGTGAATTACCCAGCCATTCAGATTGTATTGTATTTGGGCCGTTTTTTTGCCGGGTTCCACAAACGATTCAATTAAATCGAACAAAGGCAGGTGAATTTCCGACAAATTGGTGACTTCTGCAGGCCAGTAATTCATTTCAATATTTACATCGGTATGATAATCACCATTCCAGGGAGTTTGAATTTTATTGGCCCAGATTCCCTGCAGGTTGGCAGGCAAAGTTCCTGGTCGTGACGATGAAATAAGCAGGTAGCGCCCATACTGAAAAATCAATTCCGTCAGACGCAAATCAGACCCGGTTTGTCTGAAACGGACAATCCGATCATCAGTTGCAATGGTATCTGATTTTTCGGAAGCCAGATTCAAACTTACCCTTTGAAAATAATTCCGGTATTCATTTTTGTGTGCTTGCTTTAATTCTTCAAAATTTTTGCCGGTCGCTTTTTCGATGTTCTGTTGGGTAATGTTTTTGTAATCCCTTCCTTTGTAAACGGGGTATTCCAACACATGATCGGTTGATGCAGAAAGGAAAAGAGTTACCTCATCGGCATTTTCAACAATCATTTTATTATCCTCAAATCGAATTTTCCCGTTTTTATTTACTGCCTTTAACCGTGTCATGTATTGCAGTCCATCTCCGCCCTTGCCATCAAAAAGCGCCCCCGACATGATCAACTGGTCATTTTCGGAATAAGTGGTGAATCGTTCCGGACGCGTTAAAGTGCAGGTAAACGAGATTTGTCCGGGTTTATCGGTCGTAAAGCGGGCAACCATTACCTGGTCGGGCTGGCTTGTAAAAATTTCACGCTGAAAATTTACCTCTTCCTGCGAATAGCGAACCCTGACAACGGCTTCCTCCAGATCAAGTTCGCGATAATAGTTGGTGTAAGGTGTTTGCAGACCATTATCAATCCACAAATCGCCAAGGGTTTGAAAACATCCGAACGGAACTTTTGCGCCGTTGCCATGACCGGAACCCAGTCCTTTACAAATTTGAGTTTTGTTGGTCAGTTCGGAAGCTTCCTTGTATTTGCCTTCAAAAAGAAGCCGGCGGATTTCAGGAAAGGCGGCCGCTGCTTCAGGGTTATCATTGTCATCGGGGCTTCCCGACCACATACTTTCCTCGCTCAACTGTAAACGCTCCCGGTTAACATCGCCAAAAACCATTACACCCAGCGATCCGTTGCCCAGGGGAAGCGCTTTCAGCCACTCCGGATCGTCCTTCCAGCCATTGGGATCATCGGGTACAGAAGCATCGGCAGGTTGATTGTACCATAATTTCAAATTTGATTTTTCGGAATCCATTTTTACTGAATTACACGACATTATTAAAAACAGGGTAAAAACGAAGATGGAAAACTGTTTGTAATTCATTATTATCAGGTTAATTGATTTTACTATTTATTTTACCGGTTGACTTTTCAAATATACCATTACCAAAATGCAGATTATTGAATAATTCAGACAATAAATTATACTTTTTCGGTATTTCATCGTTTTGATTTAGTTATTTTTGATCTTTCAATAGCTTAACAGAATGATTTTAAACGAGGGCGGTTCCAGCGTACACTTTGAACTGAAGAATATTGCATATTTACGATTTTCGCAGCAATCGGAATACGCTGATATTGTTAGTCCGTATTCGCGGATGTACCTGATTACCGAAGGAAGCGGGCACATTGTTATCGGAAACCAAGCAATAGAACTCGAAACCGGATATTTGTATCTTATTCCCAGTTTTGTACATTGCAATTACCTGTTTAACAAAGGCTTGTCACATTTTTACATTCATTTCAGAGCTTTAATGACAAACGGGATGACTATTTATAACTTCATCTCCTTCCGGAATAAAATAAGGGCAAGCGAGCTGAGTAAATTGTTATTCAACCGTTTACTTGAAATCAATCCGGGTCTTGAATTGCCGCACCACGACCCGCAAGTTTACCAGACCAAACCGTGGATGGATAAAAAACCGGTTTATCATTCAGCCGGGCAGAAACTGGAATCCGAAGCAATCATCCAGCAACTTTTTTCGGGTTTTATTTCCGATGAACCAAGAATTGATCTTGCTTCGGGCCTGAAATACAACATCCAGGAAATCCTTGTTTTTATTCAGGAAAACCTTCAAAACGACATCAAAATTGAACAGCTTGCGCAAATTTCATGTCTTTCAAAAGATCATTTCGCCCGTATTTTTAAATCGATTTTTGGCGTTTCTCCATGTGAGTTTATCATCCGCAAACGAATTGAAAAATCGCAGTTTTTATTGCTGACCACCGATTTGCCAATCAGCCGGATTATTGATGAAACCAACTTTAAAAATGCCCCTTATTTCTCAAGGATGTTCAAAAAATACACTTTGCTGACTCCGGGAGTTTACAGAAATCAGCGGGGGTAACGGCTATTGTATTACATTTTATTGTTTTCCATCTTAAGATTATTGGTAATATCGCGATTGATAGAATGTTGACTATCTATCACCTTTTCAATATAGTTGCCGGAGAATAATATTCACCAGCCGACCGGGAAAGTCAGCAGGTGAACAATCCGGAAGTTAATCTGGTGACTTTCCGTCACCTGTTCAATAAAAAGTCACCATATTTCCTACCTCACCACCAACGTATTAAACGAATTTGAAGGCAATTCTGGATTTATCATTTTGCCTTTGACTTCGATGTTGATTTTCATTTCAAAGATTTTTTTTCTTAGTTCTATTCAGCCCTGAAAAGAATGGCTTCATTGATAGAAGGAGCCTGTTTTTCGTTTTGAATAACCAGTTTGAATTTTTGTGAAGTTACAGGCTGAAAAGTTTGTGTCAGCCCGGATCCTTCCGTCTGTGCTTTTATTATCAACTTCCATTCATTGCCATCAAAACTGTACAATTCAATGTTTTGTTTGATTCCGTCCCAAGGATGCCAGGGCTCAACCAGCGACAGACACTGAATTGATGTCGATTTGGCTAAATCAATCTCGATTGTGGCTGTTTTTTCGCCTTTTACTGCCTGCCATCGGTTTTTCGGGTCGCCATCGGTTACAAAACTTGTCTGGCTTCCTTCGCCGATTGAAGTAGCCGTTACTTTAGCGCCCTGCGATGGAATGGGCAATACAACAGGAGTTCCTTCAAACTCAACAGCAACGACCGATGCAATCTTGTCGGGAGCATAGGAAGGAAGTTGTATGATTGAGTTTTCTTTTCCTTTTGTAACTTTCAGATTGGTTTTGGTATCCGCCAGCAAATAAGCTTTGGTAATTTTATTCGAAAAAGGAACAACCAGTTTACCATCTTTGGGCCAGTCGAAAACATGCAAAAAGAGTGTTTGCCCTTTGCGGGTGGCCCTTCCCCACGACAAAAACGGAAACGGACTGGACTGTGTGCCATAAATTGCTTCGCCGTTGAGTTTCAGCCAATCGCCCATTTCACGCAGGTTTTGCTGGCACACTTCGGGAATAATTCCGTATTGGTTTGGTCCCACATTCAGCAGAAAATTTCCGCCTTTACTTACAATATCAATCAACTTTTGCAGCAGGTCGGTGGTGCTTTTCCAGCGATCGTCGTACGCGTTGTAGCCCCAGTGGCCGTTCATTGTCATGCAAACTTCCCAGTTGCGGCCGGGGAAACCTGTGGCAGGAACAAACTGCTCGGGAGTTTCCAAATCGCCGCCCATTCCTGCGCCAAGGCGGTTGTTTGTTATGAGGTTTGGATACGGTTTAGTGAGTGCAGCCAGTTTTTCCGTCATTTCTTTGGTCATGTTGGTTGGAGTATCCCACCACAAAACGGCCACATCGCCGTAATTGGCAAGAATTTCCTTTACCTGCGGAATCGCAATTTCTTCAATATATTTTACCATGTCTCCTTTGTGGGTTTCGTCCCATTCCACATTGCCGGAAACCGCACCGCCGGGGTGATACCAGTCCTGTGCCTGCGAATAATAGAAACCAAGTTTCATATCCTGTTTGCGGCAGGCTTCGGCCAACTCTTTCAGGATATCGCGTTTAAACGGGGTAGCATCCACAATGTTGTACTCACTTGCCTTTGAACCAAACATGGCAAAACCATCGTGATGCTTCGAAGTAATGACAATGTATTTCTGACCTGCATCTTTAGCCAATTTCACCCACTCTTCGGCATTAAACTTTATTGGATTAAACTGTTTTGCAAGTGCTGCATACTCAGCCCTCGGAATTTTTGCCGAATGCATAATCCATTCGCCATAAGTTGTGGTTTCGCCCCATTTTCCTGATGGTACGGAATAGATTCCCCAGTGGATAAACATACCGAATTTGGCATCTTTCCACCATTGCATGCGGGTATCGTTTTGTTTCGAATCGGCAGAACTGTTGCTGTTTTGTGCCATTGTTTGGGCAAACAACAAAGCTGTAACGAAAATCATTAAAAGTTTCTTCATGGTTTAAAGTTTTAGATTAAAAAAGTGCGGTATAAATATATAACATCATGCAAAGCCGATTTGAAATTTCCACTTATATTTTACCGGTAACGCTTTCGGAAACGTTACCAAAGAAATTCTTCATTTAGCAATGTTACTATTTCGTTTATAGTTCAACTTCAGATTCAAAAACCAGCTTAACCGGACCCACCAAACCGGCAGGCTTCAACTCACTGTCAGGCCGGTAATAATACCATATCGAAAAGGTTTTGCGGCCCTGTGATGGGCGGAGTTCGTTTTTAATAAACCAGTCGGGGTAGGCCAGCATTGCCCGCCCCATTTTTTCGCCGCGGTCTTTGCCCCATTCAAAATCTGCTGGTTCCTGCTCATCGCCAATCAACCGGTTCGCCCAATTGTTGGTTACTGCAATTTCGAGTTTGTTTTCACCCTTTTTAAGTACATCCGTGATATCAACCGAATAAGGTGGATACCAAAGCACTCCCAGATTTTTTCCATTCACTTTCACTTCGGCAATGTCGTTCATTTCGCCCAAATCGAGCATGATTTTCTGACCTTTTTCCAACAACCCAGATTCGATATTTACGTTTTTTTGATAGGTTGCAGTTCCCGAAAAATAGTTTACTTCCCTATTGCTGTGTTTGCTGAAATCAATCAGTTCAGTAAATTCCATTTCAAAGGATTTATCGGTTTTCGGAACAAAAGATACTTTCCAGTTTCCTGTAATTTCTGTTGTAGGTTTTGGATTTGTATTGATGGTTTTTTCTTTCCCTGAAGAATAAAAAACTTTAACTTCCAAAGGTTCCTGACTACAAAAAATAACATTTCCTTTTTTGCCGGACTGAATATTCCAGTTGGCAGATGTATCTGAAACCACAACAGAAACCGGATGATCAGCAGTTGACGCCGGTTTTCTGAAAACCACAAAAACCGATTGCGTTCCCTTTAGATTCAGTTCAACTTTTGTGCGTCCGTCTTTTTCCTCCCAAACCGGAGCATTAGAAATACTTCCATCTTCTGCCTGCCACAACTCAGGCTGTTTTCCTGAAATTCGAAATGACACTAAAAAGTTTTCCCTCTTTTCTGAAAGATTGGCTACGAAATAAATTTCAGCTTCAGTCGAAGTGCGATGGGCAATTTTTATATCGTCCGGGCTGGAAGCCTTTTCAACGATAAAATCGGGGGTTATTCCGGCTTTTTCAATGGCATCGTCCAGTTTCGTAAAAATGAATCCTTTTCCAAAACTTACCTGCCTGCCGTCAGGCAGGGATTGAATGCCGCTGCCCCAAACTTCATCTGCTATCTTTTTCAATTCTGAATCACATTCAGGGTAATTTTTCAAACTTGGCGATTTTACCGGTTTTGGAGAAACTACAGTGGCGCCCGCAGCAACCAATTCCTTGATTTTATTGGCTGTTTCAGGCAACATGATGCTGTCGCTGAAAACAATGAAGGGATAACTTCTTCCTGAAGGCAGAACCAGTTTACCATTTTCAAACAAAATATTTTGATTGAGAAAATCCGAGGTTGAAATCAAATCAGAAAAGCCCTGTAATTTATCAACACACAAATAACCGGTTGGTTGTTCGCCATATTGAAGCATTGCCTGACAGCGGGCCAGATAAGTGAATAACGCCTTGCCGGGCTCGAACCAGGTTTGGTTGCGACCAAAGTGAGTCCCCCACCACCCCATTCCCATACCGGGTTGGTAACGGTCGTCAAATGGCTGATGAACCCAGTGGTGCAAAATCATCCGGTTGATTCCCTGCGCAAAAACTTTATCAGCCGATGATTTCAAAAAAGCAGGATCTTCGGTAAACTGGCTTACTTCGGGCCGTCCGGTAAAAGCTTCCGCTCCAACAACCGTTTTTCCAGCAGCTCGCGCCGCTGCAGGAACTGCCGGGTCAATTCCTCCGATTCCGGCAGTCCAGAATTCAGCCATAGGCAGGTCTGACAAATCCACTCCCTGCGGTGTATCAAACGGTCCGCCGTAAGGTTCAAACTGAAGTTGCATATTTACCTCTGCCAGTTTTTGCTTGCCGGTTTTCCATCCGTTTTCAAAAAACAACTGACTGATTACATCGCGGTAGTCCCAGTCAAAACGCCGGGTTTGTTCTTCGTTTCCAATAATCCGGCGGTCTTTGCTATCGTTTTCTGTTCCAACGGTAAGGCTAAAAGTTGCCAGCCATGGAATCGGGTCGTATCCTTTTCGTTTGATAAACTCGTCGCGAAATGCGGGCGTCCAGTTTTGATTACCTGCCTCGTAACTGTCAATCAGCATGTGTTTAAACGATTTTCCAACGTATTCACCCAAATGTTCCTTTACCGGATTGAGCACATTATCCCAGTGAAATGTGTTTTGTTCAACACTCATTTTGTCCACTTCAAGCACTTTACCGAGCAGGTCATCGGGAACGGGGTGCGGTGGCCGACCGGTGGAAGCATGGCCAATTCTGTAAATCGTCCATTTTCCGGCTGGCGCTTTCCAGCTTAATCCTTTTAAAGTATCAAATTCATTCGTCAGATTGACTACTTCATCCAGCGAAATTTCCTTTTTTCCGGTAGGTACAGCCAGCACAACAACATCTTTAAAAAACGAAATTGTACGGCCTGTTTTTCCCCAGCCTTCGTCGGCAACCAAAACAGGTTTATTCAAACTTAACGATAGCTGTTTGCCACCAATAACAGTTGTGTTGCTCCAAACAAGACGCTGCATACTTCGTTCTTCATCAATCCACGGACCGCCGGTTGTGGAATAGCCAACTGTATTGTGAAGTCCGATTTCAAGTCCCAGCCGGTCGGCTTCCGCAGCAGCATGTTTCAGCGTTTCCCAGTAAGCCGGACTTCGGTAGGTTTGCTCAGGCCACGGATTATTTAACGTGGGATAGTGCGATTCCTGAACTGCCGAAGCCAGGTTGAAAATGGTTGCCCCGCCAATGCCGCTTTCCTTCATTGCTTCCAAATCCCTGGTGATTCCTTCCTTTGAAAAGTTGGAACCCATCCAATGCCACCACACATAAGGTTTTGCTGATGTTGGCGGATTGAGAAAATGTTCTTCAAGATTATTTGAAGAGGTTGATTTCTGTTGTTTGCAACCATAATTTGATAACAATACGCTGCAAAAAAGTATGATAAAAATATAAGGACGGGTACTCATGTTGGAAAATTATGTGCTTTTATAACTATTCGATCGATTGCTAAGCTTCAATTCTCATCATATCAGCGAGTTGTAAGAAATAACCTGTGGACCAAATTTCCAGCTCCTGAGGGTTTATAACAAACCGGCGAACATCGTCTGTTACCATTTCGATTTTAGTAGAATTGATTTTTTCTTTCAATAATTGTTTGAATTGATCGAGAGTTAAATTTTCAAATTCAATTCCTTCGCTTTGAATAACCCTTTCCTTAAAATGGTTAAAATCAAGTTGTACATTATTTCGTATATACCATTCAAAATCGTACCAATCGCGGCCCTTTACCCGGTTGCGCCATTTTCTGAACATTAAAGCATGTACTTTTCCTGCAAAAAGACCGGGCAAGGTAAAACAGCGGGTCATAAACGAAAATGGCAAAAGCAAGAGTTTATGTTCGGTATTGAATTTTAACGGCGGAACTTTATCTACTTCAATTTTAATTTTTACAGAAGGGTCGGTTTGAAACCTGATATTTACTATGTCTGTATTGTCTTTCAAAAATGCAGATTCTATTTGCGTGTCCTGGCTTTTTTCCTTTTTCTGAATCTGAACCTCACGTCCCAGTAAAGTAAATTCATTTGTGATGGCATCGAAATAAGTCTCTAAATTGAAATTGTCATCGATTTCTGTCAACGAAAAATCCATGTCTTCCGAAAAACGGGGCAGATTATAAAATATACGTAAACAAGTGCCACCATAAAAAGCAGCCTTATCGAAAAAACCCGCCCTGTTTAATCCTGCCAGACAAATTTGCTGCATTACCTCGTGTACTGCATTTTGCCTGTCCTCTTTTGTTTTTATGTTGTACCTCGACAACATTTGATTGAAAATATCAGCCATTTTGTAAAACCGTTCTTATAAAATTAATTTCCCGCCTCTTTCTGCTGTGTTCCGAGCATCGTGCAAATATATCGTCATCCCAGTTTTCATGTTCGTCTATGCTTATCCTCATGTCGTAAAGCAGGTATTCCCGTGCAGCCTTCACCGATTGAAACCTCAATCCGGAAGTGGTTATAATTAAATCGCAAATTGCCTTTTCGGGCGAGGCTATCAGGAATGCGTATTGATTTTCAACAATTATCTGCTCTATTCCTATATGAAAATAATCGCGGGGAACAGTAACGAATTCGAATAAACCCAAAGGAGTAGTGTAACTTCTGGCCCTTCTGATTGTGGCCGAGCTTACAGCATGTACCCTCTCGGGAATAAGCCTGTGGTATGAGAGTGCGCTCTCGAAAGATACGTACGATGGCCCATACAAATTATTGGCAATTAATTCGCGTGAAATCTCCTGGTTGCTCAATCGTGGATCGGCTACATACAATCCTCTTCGCACACGAATCAGGTCGCCGGAACGTTCCATGTTGCTTATCCTGTTATTTTGTGCGCGGTAATCGGAAACGGCTTCCCTAAGCACCGAAATTTCCATCGGAATATTACTGTATGTTCTTTGTTGTTCTGCCATAATCAATAAATATTCCCCAAATGTAGCTAATTTTGCATAGTAAAACAATATATTTTCAATTAAATATTCAAAATCAGCTATTTTTCCTTCTTCCTATTTTTAAAGTCAGGGAATAACGATTTGCAAATAGAATTAATTTACATTTTTTTACTGTTTCGAATTACAGTAATAATCCGTATCATAAGTTTTAACCGTTAAGCACCCATCCCTTGCGGTATTCCTTTTGAAGGTAGCTGTTAGCTGCTGAATCATTTGTAATCCGTCCTGCAACCGGATCGTAGGTCAATTCTTTACCTGCTCTGTGAGCAACCAGCCCAAGCATAAGTGTTTCTATCATTCGACCTGCGTAATCAAAATCACAATCGGTCTTAAGGTCACCTTTGCAGGCCTTGAACCATTGCTCCACGAAATCTCCGGGAGCGGGTGCAACCTGATTGATGTCCGGTGCCTTGTAATAGGTCATATCTGCTCCGGCACGTGCGGGAATTAGCAAACGGGTAGTGAAGTCAGCAACAAGAGTTCCTTTAGTCCCTTTAAACATTACCCCGTGACCGATTTTGCTGATGTCAACGGCTGGATGTGGTGATTCCGGTTTTAATGTTCCTTGATACCATTCAACTGTAATGGGTCCCCTCCAATTGTTTGCAGAAAAGTTAAATTTGGCATGAAGATCTGATGCAACGACCTCATGATGGTATGGGTCTCCTTCTGCCATAGCACTTGTTGGCTGCCCGGCATCTATTGCATTCCAGGCAAGATCCATCGTATGACTGCCCATATCTCCGATCTGCCAGCTTCCGAAATCATGGAACATGTTCCACAGCAGACAGCCGGCTCCGGGTTTTGCTCCGAAATAACCCGGATTATAGGGATGCATCTGAACCGGACCGATCCACTGTTCCCAATCGATTGTTTTTGGTGCGGGACCTGCCGCAGGAAGATAACCAGTAACTTTATGGGTGCGGTTACCCCATGCAATAGCCTCCTTCAATTCACCAACAGCGCCACCACGAACCAATTCCGAGACACGGTCAAAATTCTCATGGGCGTGACGTTGTGTACCATGTTGTGTAGCAAGCTTATTCTTATTCGCAAGGTAAACTTTGCGTACTTCACGTGCCTCATGAACAGATTCTCCAAGCGGTTTTTCGCAATAAACATGCAATCCCCGGTTCATGGCCCAGATAGCGATAAAAGCATGGTGGTGATCGGGCGTACATATGAATACAGCATCTAAATCCTTTTGTTCAAGGCACTTCCGCCAGTCGGTGTACTGTTTTGCATTGGGATATTGTTTCGCAGCCAATGCCATATTGTCAGCGTGTACATCACATATTGCTACTATGTTTTGCGTGTCTAATACCCCGTAATACTGACTGCCCCGGCCATGTGCCCCGATCAGGGCAATGTTTAGTTTATCACTGGGGTTTTGTCCTGAAAGCATACCCCCCGGAAGGATTATCAGTCCGGTACCGGTTGCTGCAGCGGATTTAATAAATGTTCGTCTTTTCATCATGTTTTATGTTTGTTAGTAGAATTGAGTGCCTCTATCCTTACCCGATAATGTTAATTATCCGGTTTCTGAATTCCTCAAAATCATTATTTTAAGTAATTCAAACATAGGGAATGTTTTATTTACCTCGAAATATTTAAACATTTTTAACGCTTCTTAACTTATTAACCTTACTGATATTAAACAGATTTGAAGATTTGAATAAAAGGTTGACTTACATTACAATCTTCGGACAGCAATTTAGAAAGAGTTTAGTGTTTTCTCTTTAACTCATTTTCGTTATAGATATGTATAAAGAATAGCAGCGCAGATAAGGTGTCAATGGAAGTACTTTTTGATTTAAAACAGTTTTTCCAAAAGATCCTTTTTCGATAATTGAAAATGGTCGGCTATATCTGATAAAATATTGGAAAGTGTCCCGATTCTCAGAGGGTTATGGTTTGGAATCGTAACATGATGAATCCAGTTTCTATATGGTAAAACGAATGTGGTTTCATATTGCCGGTTATTGGTAAAAATTAGCATAACATTCGACAATCTTAGGTGTCAGATAAATTCCCATTCATTACAGGTTATTCAACTTTTTATTTTAGTTATTCAAGTGTTATATTTTCCAAAATCCATTTTTTCAGGATTTCCTGGTATTGTTCAGGAAACTCATGTCCGAATCCTTCCATAAGAACAAAGCTTGCCAATGCGCCTTCATCTTTGGCGTTTTGATAAATTGGCCTTATCCAATCAGGACCTTTCTCTCCCTGCATAAAAACAGCAGGCTTTCCTTTTAATACTTTATAATTTGAAAGACCCATTCCTCCTTCAATAAAAATAAACTTGTTGAAGTAGCCCGTAATTTCAGCATTTGGACGGTTTAACAGAATTGCTGTAGTATGACCGCCGTTGGAAAAACCGCCCATAAAACCATTGGCCATATCGATATTGGGCACTATGCTCCAGATACTATCGAGCATGGTTTTATATGAGCTCCAGATAATTTCATTATCAGGTTCATAATAAAGCATAAGTCTGCGCCAATAGTTGCTGCTATCTGGCAATAGAGGTTCAAGTTTATTCTTGAATTGTGGCAGGTTAATGAAGATAAACCCTGTATCACCATAAGTTTCAGCAAGAGCGCGGGCTCCATCGCCGGTACTGCCCATACCTCCAACAATCCAAAGTAACACTGGAAATTTTTTGTCAATACTGTAATCGGCAGGAAGAAAAACCGATGCCCTGGAAACAGCATTATTCTCTAAAACCATGTTATACATGGTAGGTGGTAATTGGGGAAATTCGAGTGTTAAAACTGTATCTTGTTTTAATGCACTACTTGCAAATAATGAGCAGGTTATCATGATTATAAGAATAGTAAGGCTGCTTTTGGATTTCATGATATTAAAAATTGATTTATTATTAATTTAGTAGGAAGCTAGATTTTAGAAGCATCGCTACTACAGGTTTTTTCAAGAAAGTCTTTTTTTCCCATCATTACTTAATTCCTGACGGTTCATGGTTTTATTATTTAATGAATTTCATATTCCCTTCAATCAATTTCTTCAATGTTTCAACGGAAGCATGAGTCCGCAAACCATCAATCGGTGTATTCATGCAATAATCAACCAGTTTTTCGACTGTTGAGGTGGCAACGTGCATCCGTGTGTCCGATGATCCGTAATAAATAATAACTTCTCCGTTTGATTTTTCTATCCATCCGTTAGTAAACAGTACGTTCGATACATCGCCAACACGTTCTTCACCTTCAGGAGCCATAAAATATCCACCCGGTGAGGCAATTACCTTCCATGGTTCTTTCAAATCGGTCATAAACATGTAAAGCACATAACGCATACCCGATGCACAGTTACGCACACCATGAGCCAGATTCAACCAACCGTGCGATGTTTTAATAGGAGCAGGGCCTTGTCCGTTTTTACCTTCTTTGATGGTATGGTATGCACGCTTATCAATAATTATTTCCGATTTGATTTCTGCATTTTCAATATCATCGATAATTGCCCAGCCTATACCTTCGCCTGTATTTTCCATAAATCCGAAAGCAGGGCGGGTGTAAAATGCATACTTTCCGTCAATAAATTCAGGGTGTAAAACCACATTGCGTTGCTGGTGTTTCGATATCAGGTTTGGAAGGCGTTGCCATGTTTTCAAATCTTTGGCACGAACGATTCCTGTACGGGCCAATGCTGCGGATAAATCGCCGGGGGCAGCTTTAGGATCGGCACATTCCGAACAAAAGACACCATATATCCAACCATCATCATGCCTGGTCAGACGCATATCGTAAACATTTGTTTCGGCAGGATCAATATCAGGTATGGTAACCGGGAAATCCCAGAATTTCCAGGCTTGAATACCATCAGGACTTTCAGCAACGGCGAAAAACGATTTGCGATCCCAGCCTTCAACACGCACTACCATTAAATATCTTCCATCCAGCAAAATTGCACCGGAGTTTAGGGTAGCATTTACACCAATACGCTCCAGAAGCAATGGGTTGGTCGTTTTATCAAGATCGAAACGCCAATGAATGGGAATGTGAGCCGCCGTAATGACAGGATATTTGTAACGCGTAAAAATTCCGTTGTACCCTTTAGCGGGCACATTTTTCCGGGACATCAGTTTTTGATGATCTTCCTGTAACTTTTTAAGTGCTGATTCAAAATTAAATGATTTCATAAGATTGCAGAGTTTTATTCTGTTTCTGACAAAGCAAAGATGTTTGTTTGCGTTAAGTGATTTTTTTAAGATTTTCGTACCAGTATTTTTTCAACATTACAATACACACCAACAGTATTACAAGTGATACTGAGAGGGCTATATATTGACCTACAATAATATAAAATGGCAGTATTACCAACACTGTCTGGGCAATTACTCCGATAAGGATATTAAACATATCGCGTTTGAAATCTTTATTTTCCTTAAAGTCGGGATATTTGGCTATAACTTTGTCGCGTATAGGTTTCCAAAAACCCCAGGGACGCACATTTTTGTAAAAATTCATCAGGGTTTCTTCATCGGTAGGCGGATACATGTAAGTACCGTAAATACATCCGGCTATTGAAATGAGTAAAAACACAGGGAATAAATACAATTGCAGAATTCCGGGGAACAAGGGTGGAATTAACATCGCTGCTGTTAGTCCTGAAACCATTCCCCAGAAATATCCATAGCCATTGAAACGCCACCAGTACCATTTTACCACATTGGATGCCACATAGCTGCCCCACAATGCCGACACGATCCATTGAAGGATGCTGTTTACGTTTTCAGCGATCAATCCAAACCCGATACTTACCGCAACCACTACCAACCCTGCGATATAAGATACATGACTGATTTTTTTATTGGAAGCTTTGGGATTGAAATATTTCAGGTAAACGTCGTTGAGAATATAAGCCTGTGCGGCATTGAGTGTTCCTGCAAAGGTTGACATAAAGGCAGCAAGCATGCCCGCCAGCAATAGTCCCAAAAGGCCTGCAGGAACAAAACTGCTTATTGCGGATGGCAGCACCTGTTCAAAGTCGATTTTACTTCCAACAATTAGATTTAGTTCATCATAATATAAAAGCCCCAATACAGCAAATCCTACGACCATAAAATAACGGATTGGCATAAGTACCACCGATACAAAACCACTCATCAGGGAAGCTTCCCGGGGACTTTTGGAAGATAATATTTTTTGCATATCGTAATTGGGAGCCGGCCCGGCAGCACTCACCAGAATGCCTTTAAACAAGATCATCATCATAAATATTCCGAACAATGAATAACCATCACTGCGAATATGATCATTGACTTCATCAATGATACCTCTCCAGTCCAGATCAAGCGTCCATCCGAAGCCCGGACTATACCAGCTTTCAGGAACATTAATCATTCCTGAAACTTTAAGTGAATTCATGGCGATCACCCCAACGGCAATAGCCGAAATGGTCATAATAATATATTGCAACACATCGGCCCATACAATGGAGCGCATACCCCCTATAATGGCATAAAACATGGCAAATAAGGTGAATAATAGCCCATAAATATGTGGAATGAATTCGGCGGAAACTTCAAAAGGTATCAGGAATGAAATATACTCCCAGGGAATAAAGATCATCATGAATTTACCCAGACCTATAAATCCATAAGCCAGAAAACCCAGACAGCTTATAAGGGCGTAAACCACTACAATGTTGTGCGACATTATCGAGCCTTTACCTGTTCCAAAACGGGTTGCAATCCACTCGGCCCCGGTGGTGGCATTGGAGCGCCGCAGCCACATTGAAAGATAAACCATCAGAAACACCTGGTTGAACATTGG
>Ga0351900_1030_pt2 | contig 42805 bp, 38 predicted proteins | sample BONcelHT113001D3_FD_205827 | JGI IMG/M metagenome (GOLD analysis project Ga0351900, IMG submission 205827) | Enriched cells from coal bed in the Powder River Basin, Montana, United States - BONCAT cells T11 rep1 HSBNCT.T11.300.1.D3 ...
GATGCATATACCGGACGACCCCGGGTTCTATGAAAAATTCTATTTTACCCCCGGAGACCTGGGTTTCGCCCCCATCGACACCTCGGTCGGCAGACTCGGCGTCCTGGTCTGCTGGGACCAGTGGTTTCCCGAAGCGGCCCGCCTGATGGCACTCTCCGGCGCTGAGATACTGATCTACCCGACCGCCATCGGCTGGGACCCGAATGACACCCCCGCTGAACAGGAGCGCCAGAGAGATGCCTGGATCACAATCCAGCGCTCCCATGCCGTTGCAAACGGCATTCCGGTCATCAGCGTCAACCGGGTTGGATTCGAAGCCGCGTCCGATGCTTCCGGCAACGGCATTCTCTTCTGGGGCAGCAGCTTTGCGGCAGGTTGCCAGGGAGAAATTCTGGCGCAGGCTGGCACAGAGGGTGGAGAACTATGCACCGTCGAAATCGACCTGACACGCTGCGAAGCCGTCCGACGTATTTGGCCCTTTCTCCGGGATCGGCGCATCGACTCGTACCAGAATCTGCTCAAACGATATTGCAGCTAATCTGCAGCACGGGCGAACCAACCTGTCTTTTCATACCGTTCCCCGTCCCTTAACAGCATGATATTCGTGCCTTCCTCGTAGAATCAGATACGATAAAACGCCGTTTTCACTGATTTTCTTGCAAAATGACCACAACGAAGCTATGATGTTTACCTTTACTAAAACCTCTTCGGTTTTGGAACACTACCCATGAAAAGGAGTGGACATGAAAGTAATCGTAACCGAACAGCTGGCACATGAGGGACTCTTGATCCTGGAAAAGGACCCGCGGATACAGGTGGATGTCCGTCTCGGGCTCAGCAAAGAGGAACTGATTTCCGTCATCGGCGAGTATGAAGCAATTGTTACCCGGAGCGCTACGAAAGTCGACCGGGATGTTCTCCTAGCAGGGAAAAACTTGCGACTTGTTGCCCGGGCAGGCGTCGGCATCGACAGCGTGGATGTGAAAGTCGCGAGTGAAAAGGGCATTATCGTCCTCAACGCGCCCTTCGGCAATACCAACAGCGTGGCCGAACATACCCTGGCGCTGCTCCTCTCGCTCTGCCGGAATATCGCCAAGGCAGACGCAAGCCTCAAGAAGGGAGAATGGAAGCGTTCCGCACTGGTCGGATCGGAACTGAAAGGCAAAGTGGCAGGGGTCATCGGCCTGAGCAAGGTTGGCGGCCGCGTGGTCACGAGACTGCAGGCCTTCGAATGCGAGGTGATCGGAAGCGACCCCTATGTATCGGAAAAAAGGGCCAAAGATCTGGGAATCCGGCTTGTCTCGATTGAAGAACTTATCAGAACTGCGGACATCATCACCCTGCATGTCCCCATGACCGACGAAACCCGTAACCTGATCGGCGAAAAGGAAATCGGCCAGATGAAGGATGGTGTCATCCTCATCAACACGGCCCGCGGCGGGATTATTAATGACGAGGCTTTGCTGAATGCTCTCAACAGCGGCAAGGTGGGCGGCGCGGCCATCGATGTATGGACCGAGGAACCCCCCAAATCGGACGTCCTCCAGAAAATCATCGCCCACGAAAGGGTCCTCTCGATGCCGCACCTCGGGGCATCCACCAACGAAGCACAGATCAACGTGGCGGTGGATGTGTCGCGCGAGATTATCCGCTACCTTGACGAGCAACCGCTGGAAAATGCCGTCAATATCCCCCGTTTTGACCTTTCCCTGATGGAACAGATGCGTCCCTTTCTGCGCCTGATCAATATCATGGGTGATTTCGTCGTGCAGTTGCTCGACACAAACATGAACAAAGTAACCTTCACCTACGAAGGGAACATTGCCGAATACTGCACCTCTCCGATAACCGTCTGCGGTCTTGCAGCACTCCTCAACCGCAAGGTGGAGCAGGACGTGAATATGGTGAATGCAAACCTGGTTGCCGAAAACATGGGAATTGCGGTCGAAGAAGTCAAGCTCACCGAGACCGGGTCTTTTTCCAACATGGTTACCATTACCATAGAGGGGCCAAACGAAAAGAGGGTCATTTCCGGTACTCACTTTGAAGGCACCCCGCGTATCGTACGACTTCGCGACTACCAGGTAGATTTTGCTCCGGAAGAACACATGCTGCTGCTTACCTATGCGGACCGGCCAGGCATGATCGGCAAGATCGGTATGATCCTGGGGCAGCACGAGATCAATATTGCCGCAATGAGCCTAGGCAGAAGGGAAAAGAAAGGAGAGGCGATGGTAATCCTCTCTCTGGATTCACCAGCTCCCTCAAACGTTGTCGAAGAAATCCAGAAGGCAACCGAAGCCACCTTCAGCAAAGCGCTCCACATGGTTACCGCACGCGAATCCAAGTAATACCTCTATCGTTGGGAGCGGCAAGTCGCTGCTCCCAACGAAGCTTCTCACTCCGTCAAACTCCTCAGGCATGCAACACCGGCACCCGCCAGCACCATCTCCCGTATCGCTGACTCCGCATCCCCCGGCTTCAGGTCCACACCCCGAACCGCGTCAATCAGCAGAGTAACGGAAAATCCTAATTTGAGCGCCTCCAGAACGGTATACTTGACGCAATAATCGGTCGCAAGCCCGCCAATAAAGATATGGCGTACACCTTTTTCTGTCAGGGAATCGGAAAAACTCAGCCCCTTCTCACAGACCGCTTCGAAAGAAGAAAATCCGTCTTCCGTCGGGTCCATCCCCTTGGAGATGACCACCAGATCGTCGGGAAGCTTCAGTTCCGGATGAAATCGCGCGCCCTCACTTCCCTGAACACAATGAACCGGCCAGATGCCGCCGTAGTCACTGAAATGACTCGATTCCGCAGGATGCCAATCACGGGAAGCAAATACCGGCAGCCCCTTTTCCAGGAAAAGATCGATATAGCGGTTCAACACCGGAACAACCTCATCTCCTCCCGGAACGGCAAGGGCTCCACCGGAGCAGAAATCATTCTGCACATCCTCAATGAGCAAAGACGATCCTTTATTCATTGCTGTCCCCTTCTATCTTCGCATCCGAGAAAAACAATTTCGGAAGCAGATCAAAATCACTTGTAGCCCTTCTGTACCTCCTCAATTAACCTCATCCGCAGCTGGTGGAGCCCCTGACTCAGGTAGACACCATAGGGGAGGACATCATCAAAACGGAGAACGCCATCGGCAAGGCAGCCGAGCTGTGCCTGGCAACGGTCAGCCATTTCGCAGAGGGGAGGTGATGGCTGCGTAACCACCCCCTCAGCCATAACAACCGAACGAATGGGCCCAAGGACGGCGAATGCAGGAATCCGTATAGTTTTCTGCGGGTCCCTGGGATTGAACAGGAGATCCCCTGGCGCAGGGGTCTCGTTTTCTCTGCAGATGACGTCCATCAGGAAGGTGCCGTTCGTGTGACTGGCTCGAAACAATTTTTTTCGGTCGGGGATCGTGCTTTTCGAAATATCGCTCGTGACCTTCAACTTCGGTGTTCCGTTGTGGCGAACGAGCTTATACACCCCCCCCAAGGCTCCTCCACCTTCACCCTGGCAGGTAGCGAGCCTGGTGCCGACCCCATAGATATCAACCTGTCCACCCTGTTCGCGGATAGAACGAATCACATATTCATCCAATTCGTTGGATGCCAGGATCTTGACATTCGGGAATCCCGCCTCATCGAGCATCCGCCGGGACTCGCGGCTCAGGAGGGCCAGATCACCCGAATCAAGCCGAACAGCTCGCAGCTCGTGCCCCTTTTCCCGCAATTCCCGTGCGACGATGATGGCGTTGGGTATGCCGCTCTTGAGCGTGTCGTAGGTATCCACGAGAAGGGTAGAGCTATCGGGAAAAACGTCCGCATAGGCCCGGAAGGAAGAGAGCTCATCGGAGAACGCCATGATCCAGCTATGGGCGTGGGTCCCCTTCACCGGAATGCCGAGGGTCTGCCCGGCCCAGACATTGCTGGTACTGCGTGCACCTCCGATATACGCCCCGCGAACCTCGCTCAACCCACCGTCTGGGCCTTGGGCCCGACGCAGCCCAAACTCAACAATTTCTTTCCCATCGGCAACCGAGACAATTCTCGCCGCTTTTGTCGCCACCAGGGACTGGAAGTTGATGATGTTCAGCAGGGCCGTTTCCACGAATTGGGCCTGTGCAAGAGGTGCTTCCACGGTAACCATAGGTTCGAGGGGAAAGGCCGCCGTACCTTCCGGCATGGCAATGACCCTGCCCCGGAAGCGGAAATTTTCCAGGAAATCAAGGAAAGAGTCCTTGAAGATGCCCAAGGTTTTCAGGTAAGCGAGGTCGCCATCGGTAAAGCGCAGTTCAGAGAGGTAGCGAAGTGCGGTCTCAAGGCCGACAAAAACAACGTACCCGCCCTTGAACGGCGGAGTCCGGAAGAAAAGGTCGAACACGGCAGGATCATCGTGCATCCCTTTTTCGAAATAACCGGCCAGCATGGTAAGCTGGTAGAGGTCTGTCAGGAGTGCCGAATAGGACATATCTTCCCTCCATGGAGTGTCTGCTGCTTGTTTTGATTATACCACGGAAATTTCATTGGATTCACTCGTGACAGCCGTCCCTCTTTCAGACATCCGGAAACCAGACAACGGCAGACCCGCGAGATAAAGAAAAAGGCCGCCCCAAATAAATCGGGACGGCCCTTAATGTTATGTTTCTCCAGTTTTCAGTAACGGTAGAACTCGGGTTTGAAGGGCCCTTCAACCGGGACGCCGATATACTCCGCCTGCTCTTTCGTCAAGGCGGTAAGCTTTACGCCAAGCTTGCCGAGATGGAGTCGTGCAACCTTCTCATCAAGGATTTTCGGCAGCATGTATACTTTTGTCTCATACGAGGCAGGGTTGGTCCAAAGCTCGATCTGGGCCATGACCTGGTTGGTAAAGGAGTTGGACATGACAAAACTCGGGTGGCCGGTAGCACAACCGAGGTTTACCAGGCGACCTTCCGCCAGAAGAATCAACTTTCTGCCGTCCGGGAAGAGTATTTCATCCACCTGGGGTTTGATATTGATCCAGGTAAGGTCGCGAATACTGGCGATATCGATTTCGTCGTCGAAGTGACCGATGTTGCACACAATGGCCTGATCCTTCATTTTGTCCATGTGGCAGCGGGTAATGACATTGATACAGCCGGTGGCGGTAACAAAGATATCGCCAAGCGGTGCCGCCTCTTCCATGGTGGTAACCTGATACCCCTCCATCGCAGCCTGCAGGGCAATGATCGGATCAATCTCGGTAATGAGCACCCGGGCACCCTGGCCCCGCAGAGAGTGGGCGCTGCCCTTGCCCACATCGCCGTAACCGCAAACCACGGCCACCTTGCCGGCGATCATCACGTCGGTTGCACGCTTGATGCCGTCGAGAAGGGATTCGCGGCAGCCATAGAGATTATCGAACTTTGATTTGGTAACCGAGTCGTTCACGTTGATGGCCGGAATTGCCAGGGTCCCTTTCCGCATCATATCGTAGAGACGGTGGACGCCGGTGGTGGTCTCTTCGCTCACACCCTTGATTCCCTCAAGCAGCTGCGGGTACTCTTCATGAATGAGCTTGGTGAGATCACCGCCATCGTCAAGAATCATGTTGAGAGGGCTGCCGTCCGGCCAGTAGATCGTCTCACGCATGCACCAGTCGTATTCCTCCGCCGTTTCCCCTTTCCAGGCGAAAACAGGGATTCCGGCAGCAGCTATGCCTGCAGCAGCGTGGTCCTGAGTGGAAAAGATGTTGCACGATGACCAACGAACTTCGGCACCGAGTTCAAGGAGCGTCTCAATAAGTACCGCGGTCTGAATTGTCATGTGCAGGGAACCGGCAATCCGGGCCCCGGCAAGGGGCTTGCTGGAACCAAATTCCTCACGGAGCGCCATCAGGCCCGGCATCTCCTTTTCCGCCATTTCGATTTCCTTACGACCCCAGGGCGCCAGAGAAATGTCCCGAATTTTATAATCGGTAAACGCGCTTGGCGCGATGAGCGTCTGTTCTGTGTTCTTTTGCATTTTCTTCCTCCAAAATATAATGAGCAGCCTGAACACCGGGCATGCAAAAATCATCCCGAATCAGACTGCTCACTATTCTATAGCACTTTTAGCCTGACAGGTCAAAAAGGAAAAGCACCAGCAATCAGGCGGCTTCCTCCGCATGCTCCGTAACAGCTTCGGCAAAGAGCTCGTCAAAAATCTCCTGCACCGTGGTAATCCGGTCTGCCTTGTAGGCATTGGTTCCACAGAAGATCAGGCCGGTTTCCACATCACCCCGCTGGGCACGATCCAAGGCTCGCACGATGCAGAACCGCTCGCCGGTCTCCTTGTAGGTACATTTTTTCAGGCAGCCGGTGGAACAGACGATTTCGTTCACGCGGTCATGATTGACAATTGCGTCACTATTCCGGATGATGGCCCTTCCCGGCAGCCCCGCCGGGCTCATGATCAGACCGATGTCTTCCTTGCGGCAGTCAAGATAGGCCTGCTTGAAACTGTCGGCAGCATCACATTCTTTTGTGGCAACAAAACGGCTGGCCATCTGTACGGCATCCGCTCCCTGGGCAAGGGCATGCATGACATCGGCACGGTCCCAGATACCTCCGGCTGCGATAACCGGGACATCCCGGCCATAATCGCTTCTGAAGAACTCTTTAATCGCCCGTACCGTGCCATAGTGGTCATAGTTTCCGGTACCGATGTTTTCCAGCTTTTCTCCCAAGTGGCCGCCTGCGGTATCCGGATCCTCCACAAGAACGGCGTCGGGGAGGCGATTATAGCCCTTCTGCCATTTCTTTGCGATGAGTTGCGCCGCCCTGAGCGATGACACGATGGGAACGAGGGCAACATGGGGTGCGTGGGCTGTCAACTCCGGAAGGCTCAAGGGAAGACCGGCTCCGCAGATGATAACCTTCGCACCACCTTCCAAAGAGGCTTTAACAAGGTTTTCATAGTCTGAGAGGGCTACCATGACATTGACGCCGATTACACCGTCGGGAGCGATGGCATAGGCCTTCCGCAACTCTTCCTTCATGGCCTCGGGTTCAGCCTGCATATAGTTCGATCCCGTATAGTAGGAGCTGTTCATGGCAATGCCGGCAGCCGCGATAATGCCTATTCCGCCGCTTCGGGCAACATGTCCCGCCAGGGATCCCCCGGAAATCCGGACCCCCATTCCTCCTTGAATCAAAGGATACCTGACTGTATAGTCACCGATATGAAAAGGCTTCATTATTGTTCCTTCCTTCCCCCATCAAGGGTTGGTGTTTTCTTTTGTGACTTCAGCATACTGGAAAAAGGAACGCTGTTGTGTAATAGTATTGTAAAAGCCCTTTGAGAGCCATGAAGGCACCCCGCTGCCCCGGCTTTCTCATGATCGGATACACAGCCCATGAAATGGCTCAAACCTCTCTTCAGCCCCCTCATCGCATTCATCGGTATTCAACTGGTATGGGGAGTTCTTGTCCTGCTTTGGATTTCCTGGTTTCTCGACAGCAACCGGGAATTCCGCAAGCTCGCCCTTCGCTACCGCCCGGAACTGGTACATACGGGGCTCGATTGGACAACTCTGCTGGGAGGGCTCACCCTGCTCCTGGTCGTCCTTGCCGGCATCTATGTCCTTTTTCTTTACTGGAAGCGTCAGTATGACATGTATCGGCAGCAGAAAAACATTATCTCCCAGGTAACCCATGAATTGAAGTCGCCCCTTGCCTCAATTCAGCTTCACCTGGAAACTATCCGTCTCCGTCCGCTTCCTCCCGAGAAAACGGAACAGTTTCTTGATATTATGCTTGACGATGTGGACCGCCTCAACCACCTGATCAACAATCTGCTTATGGCGGCAAAAATCGAACAGTGGCGCCGCCCCCCCCAAAGACAACCAATTGATTTTGCGGCATTCTTAACCACCTATTTTGAACAAAAGCGATTGAGCCTTCCGCAAGGGAGCAGCCTCTCCCTTGATATTGAAGAGAACATAGTGGTTTCCTGCAATCTTGAGGAAATAGAAACAGCACTCAGAAATCTGTTTGAGAACGCCATCCTCTACAGCCCTGCCTCACCGGAGATTGTCATCACTCTGCGCAGAGCAGGAAAGCTTTGCCGGCTGACCTTTCAGGACAAAGGAAAGGGGATCGACGCAGGACACCTGAAAAAGGTTTTCCGCATGTTTTATCGGGTTCGAAACCATGGTGAGAATATTCGAGGAACCGGCCTCGGACTCTATATCATTAAATCGATTGTCACAGCCCATGGAGGCAAGATCAAGGTGACAAGCGAAGGGACCGGCAAAGGCTCCACATTTCACATAACCCTGCCTCTTGCGGAGAAATCATGAACGAAGAAAAACCTCACATACTTCTCGTTGAAGATGAAATCCACCTCGCTCGTGGCATCTGTTTCAACCTGGAACTGGAAGGGTATCGGGTAAGCCATCTGGAAACCGGCGAAGAAGCCCTCAAGAGACTCGAATTCGACCGATTCTCCCTTATCATTCTCGACGTCATGTTACCGGGCATCGATGGATTTACCGTCTGTGAGAAAATCAGGGGGATGGATCTGCGAGTCCCGATCCTGATTCTTTCCGCCCGTTCCAAAGAAGGAGATCGGATTACCGGTCTCACGGCCGGAGCAGACGATTATCTCATGAAACCGTTCAATCTGAACGAATTCCTCCTCCGTGTCCAAGGCATGTTGAAACGATCGGCCTGGTACCGTCCCGAACCGATTGAGGAAGGATACCGCTTTGGTGACAGCGAAGTATTTCTGCTCTCCTATCATGCCAAAACACCGCAGGGGGAAATCGACCTGACAGAACTCGAGGTCAAGATGCTGTCCTTTTTTTTCAGAAACGAAGGGAAGGCCGTATCCCGTGCCGACCTGCTCGAAACGGTATGGGGATATTCCAGCGATACCGAAACAAGGACGCTCGACAATTTCATCGTCCGGTTGAGGCGCTACTTCGAGCCAGACCCGTCCCATCCGGTACATTTTCAGACAGTGCGCGGGATCGGATATCGTTTTGTCAGGGAGCAGAAAAGGAAGCAAGAAGAAAGTCAGGATCAGAAAGCGGGTCTCTGACCGGTCGACAGACACGGCACTCAACCCCGTACCATGCAAAAAAGCCGGAAGGGGGACCCCCTCCGGCTTTTTTGCATCCTGTTGACTATGTTCTTTCCGTGCGTTAACGGTCTGCCAAATCGGACTGCAGAAGGTCTGTCGCTCGGCACCCGAAGCAACAACACAACAGCTATTCCCCGGTCGTAATTTTACACTTCCCTGTTACAACCCGGCCTTTGACCTGAGGATATCAATTTTGTCGGTTTTTTCCCAGGTAAACTCCGGAAGTTCACGGCCAAAGTGGCCATAGGCAGCCGTTTTCAGGTAGATGGGCCGGAGAAGGTCAAGCTGTTCGATGATGGCCCGCGGCCTGAGATCAAAGGTTGCCCGGACTATTTCAGCAATTTTCTCCGAAGGTATCACGCCGGTCCGGAAGGTATTGATCATGACGGATACCGGTTCGGCAACACCGATGGCATAGGCGACCTGAACCTCGCACTTGTCGCAAAGTCCGGCAGCCACCAGGTTTTTTGCCACGTAGCGACCCATATAGGACGCGGAACGGTCGACCTTTGAAGGATCTTTGCCGGAGAAGGCCCCGCCACCATGGGAACCCTGACCGCCATAGGTATCGACGATGATCTTGCGACCGGTAAGGCCGCAGTCTCCCATGGGACCACCAATGACAAAACGACCAGTCGGGTTGATGAAGAAACGGGTCGCGTCTGTCATCAGTTCCGCGGGTATGATTTTTTTCACTACCTCTTCGATGATGCCTTCCCTGATCATTTCATACGATACTTCCGGTGAATGCTGAGACGACACAACCACGGTATCAATACTTACCGGCCGGTCGTCGATATAGCGTACCGATACCTGTGATTTCGAATCCGGGCGCAAAAAGGCCAGAATGCCTTGCTTGCGAACATCGCTCAGACGTTTGGTCAACTTGTGTGCCATCATGATCGGCATGGGCATCAGTTCCGGGGTATCATTGCAGGCGTAACCGAACATGAGACCTTGATCTCCTGCACCTTGGTCTTTAAACAGGCCCTGACCCTCGGTAACGCCTTGGGAAATATCCGGCGACTGTTTGTCAATGGAGGTAAGAACGGCACAGGTTTCCCAGTCAAATCCCATTGCGGAATCATTGTAGCCGATTTCCCTGATGGTTTCTCGCGCTATCTTGGGATAGTCGACAACGGCATTCGTTGTTATCTCACCTGCCATGACAACCATTCCGGTCGTTACCAGGGTTTCGCAGGCAACCCGTGAATTGGGATCCTGAGAGAGAATGGCGTCGAGCACCGCGTCTGATATCTGATCGGCAACCTTATCCGGGTGCCCTTCGGAAACTGATTCGGATGTAAATTGAAAATCTGTCATGCCCATGTGTTTAAACTCCTCTCGTTGTCTACTGAGATGGCAGGAAAAACCGCCACGAAGATAGGATGGTAGAATTCCGCCTGCACCTTTGTCAAGTCTTAAATAAATGGACCGAAAAGCCCTCTGAATGCTACTGGTTCAGATTGCGACTCTTACGGAAAACGTCAATCGATACTATCGGAGAATTTCGTCACTATCTGACCTTGCAGATAGGACTCAACCTCAGACGCTGTCGAGTACGTGAGCGCCTGCAGAGCCATTTCTTCAGCTTCTTTCCTGCTGCAGCGGCGCAGAATTTTCTTAACCTTCGGGATGGACACGGCATTCATGGAAAGCTCGTCGAATCCCATTCCGAGAAGGATTGGCAGATAATTCGGTTCCCCTGCCATTTCTCCGCAGATGCTCACGTAGATTCCCGCCCGATGGGCCGCATCGGCGACAATTTTCAAAGATCGGAGCACCGCGGGATGCAACGGCTCATAGAGGTCGGAAAGATGCTCGTTTGTGCGGTCAATTGCCAGAGAATACTGAATCAGATCATTTGTCCCGACACTGAAGAAATCCACCTCATCCGCCAAAAGGTCAGCGATGATAACCGCCGAAGGAGTTTCGATCATAATGCCGACTTCCATCTCATCATCAAATGGAATTGACGCGGCACGCAGTTCCTGCCTGGCCTCCTCAAGCAAGACCTTTGCAGCTCGAAGCTCACCCACCCCGGAGATCATCGGGAAAAACACTCTCACCTTACCGAAGGAACTCGCGCGAAGAATGGCACGCAACTGAGTCTTGAACAATTCCGGGCAGCGGAGGGAAAGTCGGATCGCCCGCAGTCCGAGGGCCGGATTCAACTCGTCGTCAAGATTCAGGTCTGGGACAAACTTGTCGCCTCCCACGTCGAGTGTCCTGATAGTTACCGGGTAGGGAGCCATCTGGCGGGCAATTTCCACGTAGGTCCGAAACTGTTCCTCTTCATCAGGAATGGTTGAACGACCCAGAAAAAGCATTTCCGTACGGTAAAGTCCGATCCCCTCACCGCCATGTTTCTTGATGGAAGGGACCTCCTCTATGAATTCAACATTTCCCTTCAGGAGAATGCGCTGGCCGTCAACGGTTTCCGCCGGGAGGTCCCGGAGTTTCAGCAGCTCTTTTTCCCGGTACTCGTAAAACTGCTTGTGCTGGAGGTAGTCCCGAAAAGTCTCCTCGTCCGGGTCAATAATAACGAGACCCTTGGTTCCATCAACGATGATAGGATCGCCATCAGCCACTTCTCCGGTAATTTTTTCGAGGCCGACGACAGCCGGGATTTCCAGGGAGCGTGAGACGATGGCGGTATGGGAAGTTTTCCCGCCCAGATCGGTAACAAAACCGATAACTTTCTCTTTGTCGAACTGAAGAATATCGGCGGGGGATAGATCGTGGGCAACAATAACGACGCGCCCTTCCGCTTCGCAGAGAAGCTCGTGGCGTTTACCGAGCATGATGCGGAGAACCCGTTCGACCACGGTCTCAACATCACTGCCCCGCTCGCGGAGATATTCGTCCTCGATTTCTGCGAAAAAGCCTTTAAACTTCTTGAGAGTCCGGTTCAGGGCAGCTTCGGCATTGATCATCTCCTGCTCGATGAGGCTGACAGTCTCCGTGGTCAGCATCGTGTCATCGAGAATCATCAGATGAGTATCGATGACATAGAGATGCTCGGTCCCCTGGGTCCGGGAGATCTGTTCCTTCAGGGCATGAAGATCCTCCTTCGCCCTCTGGAGAGCTGCATGAAAGCGCTCAATCTCGCCTGCGACATCGTCAGCAGGAATTGAGATCTCAACAACGACAATCTTGGTCCTGTCCGCAACGCGCGCCTCGCCGATGACAATCCCGGGAGAAGCCCCAATGCCGCGATATATTCTGTTTTTACTCTTCTCCGAAACCATCCTGTATCAGTTCCCCGAGAACATTCATTGCGTCCACTTCGTCTTCTCCTTCAACCTTGACGAGAATAACGCTACCCTTAGCCGCGGCAAGCATCATGATACCCATGATGCTCTTGCCGTTCACCTCGATGTCTTCCCGCGAAATCTTGATATCGGACCTGAAACGGCTGGTAGTTTTCACCAGCAGCGCCGAAGCCCTGGCGTGAAGTCCCAATTTATTTGGGATGATAAATTCTTCCATCAGCATAAAAAACTTTTCCACCTTGCCATGTAGTAATCAAATAACATGAAAGACCGAAACTCCCATAACAGCGGACAGGTACGGCACTGTCCATGGGGGAGTCCACGATACGAAACTATTTCAGGTAATCACCTGCAACAGAAATACTCTCAAGACCACACTTTTTAATCGAAGAAGCCAGCTCCGCAACGCCAAGCTTATCACGTTCCGAAGCAAACTTTATCACCATCGGAAGGTTTACCCCGGTGATCACTTCAACTTCATTGTCCTGTAAAAACGAAATACTCATATTTGAAGGAGTTCCGCCGAACATATCGGCCATAATGATAACTCCGGCACTGGAGACTTTTTCTATGGCACTCGCAACATTGTCCCTGATCTGTTCGACCGAATCTTTCGCTGTGATACCAATCGCCTCAGCCTTTTCGATGCGCCCGACTATCATTTCGGCTGCCGCAAGAAGCTCTCTTGCTAGTCCCGCATGAGCAACCAATATCAAACCTACCATATGTTACCCCTTCCCAATATCCCGGTGAGTGATCTTAACAATCACGTTTTTGTCCGCAAAAAAACTTTTCAGTTCCTCTGTTATTGCCACGGATCGATGTTTCCCGCCAGTACATCCGGTGGAAATCGTCAGGTAAGACTTCCCCTCACGCTGATACCCGGGAAGAAGAAACTCCATCAGATCCGTAAATTTGACAAGGAATTTTCCGCTCTCCTCTTTTTCCAGAATATACTGGCGCACAAGAGGGTCGAGCCCTGAGAACTCCCGCAATGACGGCACAAAATACGGATTGGGCAGGAATCGTACGTCCATAACCAGATCAGATTCAAGGGGGATGCCATAGCGAAAACCGAAAGACTGCAAATGCACCGTCATTTCCCTGGCCTTTTCGCTGCCCTTCAGAAAAGAGATGACTGCATCCTTCAGTTGATGAATGTTGAACTCTGAGGTATCGATAACCCGGGTTGCCATCCGGCGCAGACCAGCCAACTGCTCCCGTTCATATCTGATGCCCTCCGGCACCGAACCGCTTTTAGACACCGGATGCCTGCGTCGTGTCTCCGAAAAACGGCGGATCAGCACTTCGTCGGAAGCATCGAAGAAAACAATCTCCACCGTGTGCCCGGCCTCCCGAACACTTTGCAGCACTTTCTCATAACCGCGAAGGGATTCAAAATCCCGGATATCCATTACCAGAGCGACATCCCTCGTACTGTCTGCGGACTTTGCAACCAGCTCGACAAAGGTAGGGATAAGACTGACCGGGAGATTATCGATACAAAAAAAACCTTCGTCTTCGCAGACCCTTACCCCGGTGGACTTTCCTGATCCAGATAAGCCGGTTATGATAACGATCCTCATTTCCTTACTCAACCTCATCACCCGTAAGACAGGCCTCCATGCGTGCCAGGAGGTTTTCATCGAACTCCCGTGCCGAGTGATACCCCATCCCTTTCAAGAGAAAATTCCTCGCTGCAACTTCGATAATTGAAGTAAGATTTCTTCCGAAACGGACCGGAATCTTGAGGTAGGGAAATCCTACATCGAGAATCTCATGCGTTTCGTCATCAATTCCCAGGCGTTCATACTCCTGGTTCGGATTCCACTCCACTAGCTCGATAACGAGATTGATGATCTTTTTTTCCCGTATGGCGGAAATCCCGAAAAGATCCTTGATATTGATAATGCCAAGCCCCCTGATCTCCATGCGGAACTGCAGGGATTCCGTAGCACTGCCGACCAGGGCAGCCGGGCTTCTTTTTCGGATCTGCACCACGTCATCCGCCACGAGTCGATGACCGCGGATAACCAGATCAAGGGCACTTTCACTCTTGCCGATGCCGCTCTTTCCAAGGATCAAAACACCTACGCCGAGCACATCAACCAGAACACCTTGCACATGGGTGATGGGTAGAAGCCTTTCCTCAAGAAATTTCGTCACCAGAGAAATGGTGGTGGAAGAGAGGTGATTTGTCCTTAAGAGGGGTATCCCCGCTTCATTGGCGATCCTGACAAGGCAGCCGGGGGGGTCAAGACCCATCGTCACCACAAAGCAGGTGATGGGAAAAGCGCACAGCTTTTCGAGATGGCGGCACGCCGTTTCTTCGGGTAACTGTTGGAGATAGGATATTTCCGTGTTACCGAGAATCTGTACCCGGTTTGGATGCAGGTGTTCCGTATAGCCGGTTAGAGCGAGTCCGGGTTTCTGGATGCGTGGAGTAGTAATCCGGTTGCCAAGACCACTCTCCCCGGCAAGAAGGGTAAGCTCAAGTCCATACTCCACAGTAGTGAGGAGATCTTCAATAGAGGGACTGCACGGTCTCACAGCCTGTTGTCCTGTTCCCGGATAGTATCATACAATGCAGCGGCTCCTGCGACGTCCATCAGGCGACCGCGGAACGCCCGGTCTTTCAAAAGACGTGAAATTCTGGCCAAAAGCTTCAGGTAGAGATCAAGGGCATGCTCACTGGCAAGCAACAGAAAAACCAGGTTGACCGGCTTGCCATCCAATGCATCATAGGCAATGCCGGTCGTACTCCGCCCGAAAACGACAATGGGGTCACCCCGGTATTGCAGTTTGGCATGGGGGATGGCGATGCCACCGCCGATCCCCGTGCTGCCAAGCATTTCCCTCTCCAACAGGACGCGGAGGACTTCATCCCGATCAATTGTGTCATGATGTGTCACGAGCTTTGCCGTGAGCTCTGCCAACACCTCTTCCTTGGTCGTGGAAGCGAGATAAGGAATAATATCAAGGGAATTGAAATAATCTCCGATTTTCATCAAACCCTCAGGCAGCGCACAAATGCAACAGTTTTCGGACACACACCAATCAACCTTGCTGCGGCTCGATCAGACCATAATTCCCATCCTTACGACGATAAATGACATTGATATCTTCTGTTGTCGAATCGGTAAAAACAAGAAAATCCTTATGGAGAAGATCCATCTGCATAACAGCCTCATCCACCGACATCGGCTTTATGGAGAAAGTATTTGATTTGATGATGACCGGTTCCTGCCGCGGCTCAACACTTTCCGCTGCAAGTACAGTTTTTTTGATCCGACGAGCTGTGTTTTCATTACCGGGCTTGTGCTCTTTGATACGCTCTTTGTAGCGCCGGAGCTGTCTCTCGATCTTATCGGTGACTGCATCAATCGCCGCATACATATCATTGGTCTCTTCGGAGGCCTTGATGGTAATCCCTCGTGCCGTAATGGTTATTTCGGCAATATGACGAATCTTTTCAACGGTGAGGAATACCTGAACAGCGATTGGTTCATCAATATATCTTTGAACCTTTTCGATTTTCTCCTGAGCGTAGGTTTTGAGGGGCTCACTGGACTCCATATGTCTGAAGGTTGTTGTGATTTGCATGGTTGGTATCTCCTTTTCACATGTTGATTCGTATGTTGAAATAATGTCCTGCTCAAACAACCGTGAAGCTAAAAAAGTCTTTTCCGTTCGGAAGACGATCCGATCTTGAGCATCTCACGGTATTTGGTGATCGTACGCCTGGCAATGGTAATGTTTTGCGTGGAAAGTATCTCGGCGATCCGTTGATCGCTTAAGGGCTTGCGCGGGTCTTCCCCGACAACGATCTCCTTGATGATGTTCTTCACGCTCTCGGAGGCCATATCATCGCCTTCTATGGTTGAAATCCCGCTGTTGAAGAAAAACTTCAATTCCAGCAGGCCCTGCGGCGTCTGCATATACTTATTGGTTGTAACACGACTGATGGTGGATTCATGCATCCCGATGTCCTCGGCAATATCCCGGAGAACGAGAGGCTTCAAATAGGCAATACCTCGCTCAAAGAAATTTCGCTGGAACTTTACGATACTTTTCGAGACCCGGTAGATGGTTCGCTGGCGCTGATGAATGCTCTTGATCAGCCAGAGCGCCGAGCGCATTTTTTCATTAATATACTCTTCCGTCTTCTGAGTGTCCGAGCCGCCGGCACGCCCTTCTCCGGTATAGAGGGGATTGATCCTGATATTCGGCATGCCCTCGTCATTCAGGACCACGACAAAATCCTCCCCGACTTTGTACACAAAAATATCAGGAGAAATATAATGGACATCTTCCTGCGAAAACTGTCTTCCAGGTTTCGGGTCAAGACTTGCGACAAGTTTGGCCCCGGCCAGGACTTCGTTGAAGTCTATCCCGAGAGATTTGGCGATCAGTTTGTATTTCCGTAGCTCAAGATCCTTCAGGTGGTCGCGGAGCAAGGCTTCGACCACACTCCCTTCCATACCCAACTGCTTCACCTGCAACAGGAGACACTCTTGAAGATTCCTGGCACCAACACCAATGGGATCGAACTCCTGTACCTTTTTCAGGACCGATTCCACAAAGGGCTCATCAACAGAGCAGATCTGGGCAATATCTGCAAGAGTCGATCGCAAGTAACCCTCTTCATCAATGTTACCAATAATCTCCGAGCCCACAAGGATTTCCTGCTCCGTCACTCGCGACAATTTCAACTGCCAGAGGAGGTGATCGAAAAGAGTGGTCTTCTTGGTAAGCATGTTTTCGTAGGAAGGTCGATCGTCTTCATCATCGTAATACTGTTCGCCGGAACTGTAGTTGTAACTGTCAAGGTAGGTCGCCCAATCCATATCCTGCAGGGTTTCCTCACCAGCCTTGACTTCGGTGAAAACCTCCGGGTCTTCTTGCGGAGCGGCCTCCTGTTCCGTAATTTCGAGGGTATCGGTTTCCTTGATCTCTTCAAGCTCGAGAGATTCATCAAGAACCGGGTTCTCTTCAAGCTCCTGGCTCACAAGGTCCTGCAACTCAATTCTGGAGAGTTGTAGAAGCTTTATGGCCTGCTGCAGCTGGGGTGTCATCACCAGTTGCTGCGAAAGCTTCATTTGTTGTCGCATTTCAATGGCCATAGAAGTTCGTACCTTGTGTATGAGTTTTGGAAGAAGCGGTCCCAGGAGCCTGTCGGACTTAGGAAATCGAAGCGAAAATTCCGGCCGGGCGAGGACAGATTTTGTCGATTTTGCAGGGTAATAGTTGTTCTATTACCCAAAAAAGCGGCGAAATATGGACCGTCCAGACGGATTTGCAGCAGATTTACCCTACGTCCGACAGGCTCCTAAAGACTGAACTTTTCTCCCAGATAAATCTCGCGAGCCAGTTTGCTCTCAGCTATTTCCGTCGGGTCACCGTGTTCAAGCACCTTGCCTTCATTCAGAATATAGGCTTTATCGCACACCCCGAGAGTTTCCCGCACATTATGATCAGAAATAAGGACACCGATACCTCGTGTCTTCAGATCCATAATAATATTTTGGATATCCAGTACGGCAAGCGGATCAATTCCCGCAAAAGGCTCGTCCAGGAGGATGAAATCGGGGTTGGTAGTCAACGCTCTCGCAATTTCCACGCGCCGGCGCTCTCCGCCGGAAAGGGAAAAACCCTTGATATGGGCAAGATGCGAAATTTTAAACTCGGTCAACAAATGTTCCATCACCGATATGCGCTCTTCAGACGACATATCCCTGGATTCAAGGACGGCCAGAAGATTGTCACGCACCGTCAGCCGGCGAAAAACCGACGGTTCCTGGGGGAGATAACTGACGCCCTTTCGGGCCCGGAGGTACATGGGAAGGCCCGTAATATTTTCATCACCGAGAAAGACCTGACCGGCGTCCGGCCGGCAAAGCCCGACAACCATGTAAAAAGTGGTCGTTTTCCCGGCGCCGTTTGGCCCGAGAAGTCCGATGACCTCGCCGGAAGGAACCTCCAGATCGACGCCGTCGACCACCACCCGCTTTCCAAAGGTTTTTTTCAGTCCCAGGGTAGAAAGGGTTCGTTTATGGCTTTGCTGCGTCATCCGGCCCCTTCCCTTTCGGATAGATTACCGCTTCGACCCTCGTATTTGCTGTGCCGGTCACCACGCTTTTCTCTTCATTTACAAAATAGGTGATCTCGCTGCCGGATACCATGTCCTTCCCTTGAACGACCTTTGGCGATCCGGAAAGGATAATTTTACCGTCTTTCGTATAATAGACCGCTTGCTGTGCAGTCCCGATACGGTTCGCTTGCACAATACGCACGTTGCCAAAGGCCTCTACCTTTTCAACATCGCCACCCTTCTCGGCATAGCGCACAACCAGCTTGTCGGTATGGATGGTAATCGTGTCCTGTTTTGCCACAACCTTCCCGATAAAAGTTGCGGTCCTGTTTTTTGTGTCTGCCTGGAGTTCATTGGACTTGATCACGATCGGCTGTCCGCCGGAATCTTTTCCCGGTGCAGCCGCAAAGGAAATGGCAACCGTGACCAGCAACAGCATGCATACCACAGCAACAATTCTTTTCATATCACTTCTTTCGGGTCTGTATGACCGCGGTAACATTATGTAACACTCTCAATTTTTTGGTGTCCAGACTGAGTTCCATTCCGCGACCCTCGACAGACAGGGATGCATCTACCAGACGAACCTGATCATCAGTGGAAACGAGCGAACGTGCGGAATCAAACTGAAGATGGCCGGTAGAAAACGTCATCCCCGCTGCATTGGTCGCGGTAATGTTACCTGCGAGCTTCACGTCTCCGGTTTTTTTCAGATAATCCGCCGTGTCAGCCACCAAGGTATATTTTTCGGGCCCGCCACTGCCAAAAAGTACCATTTCCGCCTGCGTAAACCTGATTACCCCGGAATCATTGAAATAGTCAACCTTCTGTGCCAGCAGATCCCACTGAAGAGTGCCATCCTTGGTATTGGTATAATGCACCTTCTTCAGAGAGAGGTCTATGTTTTTGGGAAGATCAGACAATATGCTGGCGGGACCCTTCAAACGATGATACTTGACTGCAATAGCCACCGTGAGATAGGACGCCGCCGCGATGACGACAATTGCCAGAACCTGCTTGATTTTATTGAATTTCTGCATAATTCAGGCTGAGTATAACATCATAAAAAATGACTGTAAAGCAGATTTTGGTCGAAAAGTCAAATCTTGGCATAGAGATTGAAGTAGACGTGTGCAACATCAAAAATGTCCACAGGCAAGGGGTTTTCAGAGAAGAAAGTACTTGGCGGTAATTGATTCCCAAGCCGACTGCTCCTTCAAAATGAGGTCACAGACTTCGCGCACAGCACCCCATCCGCCCCGATTTTTTGTTACGAAGTGGACATGGGGAAGGACATCGGAAACCGCATCGGCCGGAGCCGCGGCAAAACCGACCCGACGAAGGAGCGGCAGATCAATAATATCATCTCCCATAAAGGCAACCTGATGATCGGAACAACCGGTTTTTGCCAGGATGTCACGATAGGGAATCATTTTATCCAGACACTTCTGATAGACAAGGTCAATCCCCAATTCGGCTGCACGATTTGTTGCCACCTGAGATTCCCTGCCCGAGATAATGCCGACGGTGATGCCTGCCCGCTGCAGCATTTTAATTCCGTGGCCATCCTTTACATTGAAAAATTTGCTTTCAACCCCATTGGAATCGAAAACAATCCGGCCGTCGGTGAGCACACCGTCGACGTCAAGGATCAGCAGCCTGATCGGGGCAATTCTCAGATTCATCATGCAAGTCCCGCTTTCAGAAGATCGTGAAGATGGATTATGCCGACCGGCTGATCGGCAGAAGTATCGGTAAAAACGAACAGGGAGGTTATCGAGTGCTCTTCCATGCGCTGCAGAGCCTTGGCCGCCAGGTCTCCAGCAGCGATTTTTTTCGGGTTCCGGGACATCAAGTCGCCTGCGGTGGCATTCAGGATATCGGCCCCTCTCTCAAGGGCCCTTCTCAGGTCTCCGTCCGTAATCACACCCAACAGAGAGCCACCGGCATCCACGACACCGGTAATCCCGAGTCCCCGGGAGGTAATGACAAAGAGCGCTTCCCGCATCAGGACTTCTTCGGAAACCAGGGGTACGGCCTCGCCCGAATGCATCAGATCCTCAACACGGAGAATAAGCTTTTTGCCGAGGGCACCACCGGGATGGAACAGCGCGAAATCCTCGGCCTTGAAGCCTCTGGTCACAAGAAGAGCAACGGCAAGGGCATCGCCCATCGCCAGTGTGGCGGTCGTTGAGGCAGTCGGTGCAAGTCCGAGGGGACAGGCCTCCTCCTTGACGGCAATCTCAAGGAAGATATCGGCCGCCTTGGCCAAGGTGGAACTGGCGCATCCCGACATGGAGATGAGCTGGGCTCCGATTCGCTTTATCACCGGCAGAATTCGGATAACTTCTTCCGTCTCACCGCTGTTCGAGACAGCAATCACCACATCGCCCTTCATGATCATGCCCAGATCGCCATGGATTCCTTCGGCAGGATGCAGGAAGAACGCAGGGGTCCCCGTGGACGAAAATGTTGAGGCTATTTTCTGGCAGATAATGCCAGACTTGCCCATTCCGGTGACAACGATGCGTCCCTGTGAGGACAGGATCAGGTCCACTGCCTTGGCGAAATCCCCATTAAGGGAGTCGGCCAGGGCCAATAGAGCCTCAGCCTCTACTCGTATTACTCTTTTCGCTTCCTCCAGAATCACTAGGTCCACCTCTCTGCACATAAAAAAAGAGTAACCGGGCGTCAGCACGCCATTATACCCCTCCGTTGTTTCGCTACTTGATTATTGCGTCAATTGCCTTCAGTTTTTTCAACAAAGGGGGAAGGTCAGTGAGCCTGATGGAGTTGGGTCCGTCACAAAGTGCGTTCTCCGGATCCTCATGAACCTCGAGGAAAATCCCGTCCACCCCGGTCGCGACAGCGGCCCGTGCCAGATATTCGACGAATTCGCGCTGACCGCCCGAAGCCCCGCCCAGTCCACCGGGAAGTTGAACGCTATGGGTCGCGTCATACACCACCGGATAGCCGGTCTTGCGCATGATGGGCAGGCTCCTCATGTCAGAAACCAGATTGTTATAGCCGAAGCTGGCGCCACGCTCCGTCAGAACAATCTGTGAATTGCCGGCGGAAAGGGCCTTGTCCACAACATTGCGCATATCCCACGGGGCCAGAAACTGCCCCTTCTTGATATTGATGACGCGACCGCTACGGGCAGCCGCCTCGATCAGATCGGTTTGTCGGCACAGGAAGGCCGGAATCTGCAGAACGTCGGCAACCTCTGCAACCGGCCCTATTTCCTCAATGGAGTGAACATCGGTCAGCACCGGAACTCCGAGGGATTCCTTGACTTTGGCGAGAATTTGCAGGCCCTCCCGCATTCCCGGCCCGCGGAAAGAAGTAGCGGACGTCCGGTTGGCTTTGTCGTATGAGGCCTTGAAAACCAGCGGCATACCGAGGCCATTACAGAGTGTCATCAGGCGTTCGGCGGCATGGAGAGTAAGACTTTCACTCTCAATGACACACGGTCCGGCAATCAGCACCAGAGGCCTGTTACCACCAATTTTCACATTTCCAATCAGTATCTCTTTGACCACTTTCTCTCCCGTATTTTCGGCGAATCCGCAATCAGCCTTTTGCGGCTAGGAGTCTGTCGGACTTAGGAAATCGAAGCGAAAATTTGGCTGGGCGAGGACAGATTTTGTCGATTTTGCAGGGCAATAGTTGTTCTATTGACCAAAAAAACGGCGAAATATGGACCGTCCAGACGGATTTGCAGCAGATTTACCCTAAGTTCGACTGGCTCCTAGTGCCGCACCAATAAAAGCTTTGAACAGCGGGTGCGGATTCAGCGGTTTCGATTTGAACTCCGGATGGAACTGGCAGCCCAGAAACCAGGGATGGTTCTGAATCTCGACCATTTCCACGAGCCCTTCTTCGTCATAAACACCCGAGAGGGTCATACCATTTTCGGTCAACAGGTCCCGGTAGCGGTTATTCACTTCATAGCGATGCCGGTGACGTTCGCTTATCTTGTTCGTTCCATAGACTTTCTGGGCCAGTGTCCCCTTCGCGAGGGTACAGGGATAGGCCCCAAGCCGCATGGTTCCCCCTTTGCGCTCGATACCCTGCTGGGTGTCCATCAGGTGGATAAGGGGATGTTCACAGTCCGGCTTGAACTCACTGGAGCAGGCATCGGTAAGCCCGCAGACGTTTCGTGCATATTCCACAACCGCCATCTGCATGCCGAGGCAGATGCCGAAAAAAGGAATCTTGTGGGTGCGGGCATGCTCGATCGCGAGAATCTTCCCTTCGGTTCCCCTTTCACCGAAACCACCCGGAACAAGAACTCCATCCACATCGTCGAAATGGGAACCGACCCCTTCCTGCTCGATTTTTTCGGAGTCCAGGTAGCGGACATGAACCCGGCAGTCATTGGCAATCCCGCCATGGGTCAACGCCTCAGACAGGGACTTGTACGACTCGGTAAGGTTCACGTATTTGCCGACAATGGCAATCCGTACCATACCGTTCGAGGGATGCTTCAGGGAATGGACAACCTCCTGCCAGTGAGTGAGATCAGGCGCTTTGGTCCAGATATTGAGCTTCTCGACAATCTGGTCGTCCAGACCTTCTTTGTGAAGAGCCAGCGGCACCTCGTAAATATGTTCCGAATCGACGCAGGTGATGACATCTTTTACGTGCACGTTGCAGAAGAGGGCTATCTTGGCCTTCATTTCGGCAGGAAGGTCCCGCTCGCAGCGACAAAGAAGTATATCCGGCTGAATGCCGATCTCGCGCAGCTCCTTGACGGAGTGCTGAGTCGGCTTGGTCTTCAACTCACCGGCAGTCTTAATATGAGGAACCAGGGTAACATGCATATACAGAACATTTCCCGGCCCGCGGTCGAACTTGAACTGCCGGATGGCTTCCAGGAAAGGAAGAGACTCGATATCGCCCACGGTACCGCCGATCTCGACGATGGCAACATCGGCTCCTTTGGCATTATCCAGAATCTTCGACTTGATCTCATCGGTGATGTGCGGTATCACCTGCACGGTACCGCCGAGATAGTCGCCGCGGCGTTCCTTTTCGATAACGGAAAAATAAACCTGACCGGTGGTGAAATTGCTTTTCTTGGAAAGTTTGGCAGTCGTATATCGCTCATAGTGGCCAAGGTCCAGATCGGTTTCGGCGCCATCGTCGGTAACGAAAACCTCGCCGTGCTGAAATGGCGACATTGTCCCAGGATCGACATTGATATAGGGGTCAAGCTTCTGGTTTGTTACCCGCAGTCCTCTCGCCTCCAGCAATGAACCAAGAGATGCCGCGGCAAGACCCTTGCCAATTGATGATACAACCCCGCCGGTCACAAATATAAATTTAGTCTTCATGAAAACATCCCTTTAATGAAGAAAGTCCCAGCTTACTGGGACTTTCTCAGTTTTTCGATAACCTTTTCCAGGTCCGGAGGAGAATCCACCCCTATGGACTCGTGTTCCGTCTCGACTACCTTGATTCGATAACCGTTTTCCAGAGCACGAAGCTGTTCGAGCTTCTCGGCACGTTCCAGGTATGTCTGGGGCATGCCGGCAAAGCGTATTAGAAAGTCACGTCGATAGACATACATGCCGACATGTTTGTAACAGAGAAGCCTGCCGGAGGCGAAGGCCTCATCTTTCAGATCATTCCACTTGTCCCGAAAAAACGGCAACGGCGAGCGGGAAAAATAGAGGGCAAATCCGTTGCAATCGGTAATGACCTTAACCACGTTCGGGCTCAGAAAATCATGGAGATCCCTGACGCGCGATTTCAGCGTACCCATCACAATGGTTTGGTCATCAACGAGTGGCCGGATTGCCTCATCTATCATTGCCGGCTCGATCAGCGGCTCATCCCCCTGAACGTTGACGATAATCTCCGAATCGATTCGCTCGGCAACCTCGGCAAGCCGGTCCGTTCCGGTTTCATGGGAAATCGAGGTCATTTCGACCCGCCCGCCAAAAGCCTTGACTGCAGCTTCGATACGCGGGTCGTCAGTGGCCACGATGACTTCGGAAACAAGGGCTGCCCGGCACGTCCTTTCATAGACATGCTGCACCATGGGCTTCCCCATGATGTCAGCAAGGGCTTTTCCCTCGAATCGGGTGGATGCATACCTGGCGGGGATAACAGCGGTTACGCGCATAGGAAAATGGGCCATTCGGATACATTCGGATAGAGTCTGTCCCTGCTCATACGGTGGGACGAACAACGTTACATCAAAAACCCGTAAACTGTCAAGGAGAGATGAAATTGAAAAGCGGGAAATGGGCGATCAAAGAAAAAAGCCCCTCCTGCAAAGGGGCTTTTTCACCAAACCGTTAACGGAAATCCGCATACTTCGATATTACCAGGTCCCGATCGGGAGCCTCCTTCAGGTGGCATTCGTAACAGTTCTTGACCGGATCGATACCACTCGATTTTCCCTGCGGGGTATATCCGGCAAAAAGCCAGCCGCCGGTTTCTTTATAGCGCTTGTCCTTTTTCATCAGCACGATCATCGACTTCTTGCCCTGAACCGGTTTCCCTCCTTCCTGACGGATCCCGTACTGAACAACGACGAACATGCTGCCTTCCGGATAGGTACCCTTTTTCTTAAAGGTATTCATGGCCTTGCTGTTCACATAGGTATAGTGAATTCCGTAAAAGAGCGATTTCTTGTCATCCACGATCTGCTGCTTGCTCTTTTCCCATTTCTCATACCCCTTCGGCAGAGAAACGGTTCCGGCAGCCATCGCGGCCGGAACTGCCGCAAAAAATGCCGCCGTAACCATCATCAGAATAGTTTTTTTCATGTCTTTCTCCCAACGGTACCTAATCTTGTGTTGCTTTCAAAGACTACCGCACCTAATCGCGATTTGTCATGTAAAAAAATGTTGTGATTACCCTGGACCAGTAATTCGTGAGTGAAAAAGGCTACCGTAAGCGCAGCGCGGAATTTTCCGGAAGTACCGCCTTGTCAAATTTTTTACCATGTTTTTCCCCTACAGCAAACGGGGTAACCAGCACGACATCAGGGCATTCACCCCTCCCCCGCTTCCATCCCTTCGCTACATTCAGCTGCAGGGTGAAATCTGCTGCTCGATCAACAGGCTGCCCCACTCCTGTCCCACCATTCGTCGCAAAGATTCGATGCGGCCTTCCTTCAGCAGCAGTGGATCGAGAGTGGTGCGAAAATGATGAGCGACCCCGCTTTCTCGTACCAGCAGGGCGCTTTCGCGAGCAGCATCACCACTGCCGGGCACACCCGTGATCCGTTCATACTCATGAAAGGGTGCCTTGATGTCCATGCCTACCCAGTCCAAACTGGGGAGAACTTCTTTCAGGTTCAGCGGAAAGGCCCCTGCGGTATGCAACCCGACAAGAAAGCCCATCTCCCGCACCGCGAGGACCGCCTGTTTCAGGGACGTCTGCAGGGTCGGTTCCCCACCGCTGAAGACCACGGCATCGAGCAGCCCACGGCGACTCTCCAGAAATGCCAACACCTTGTCCCAGCAGATATCGCCGGCGGCATCCGCTTCCAGCAGGCTTCGGTTGTGGCAGTAACCACAACGCCACGGGCACCCCCGGCAGAAAAGAACCGCAGACAGATGGTCCGGATAGTCGATAGTGGTAAAAGGTGTCAGACCACCGATTTTCAGCACGATTGTTGCGCTTCGCTATCCCGGAAGAATCGCCGTTGCCGATGCTCAGCCTTCTTGCCGATATTGAAGGATGCCACCGGTCGGTGGTAACCCATCACCCGCGTCCATACTTCGCACGGCTGGCGTTCGGCATCGTCCAGGGGCATCTCTGTGACATGTGTTTCGTTTCCGTTCATACTTTTGCTCCTTCCATTGTTCGATTAGCATTCTCATCACATGCCGGGACCCAGAGACCTGACACTGCGGAGACCTGCCAGGTTTCTAAAACCTGGCAGGTCTGTTTTGTTTCACTCCGCCGTCTTCCTTCGCTGCAATTCCTCATCACACAACGGACAGAACCGCTGCTCACCCGGCAGATAGCCGTGCTTCGGACAGATGGAAAAAGTCGGTGTGATGGTAAGGTACGGGATACGATAGTTCTCCAGAACCCGGCGTACCAGTTTGCGGCAGGCCGCGGTGCTGGATACCGGCTCACCCATATAGAGGTGAAATACCGTGCCGCCGGTGTATTTGCGCTGGAGATTTTCCTGCAGATCCAGGGCCTCGAAGGGGTCATCGGTATAGCCCACCGGCAGCTGGGACGAATTGGTGTAGTATGGTGCTTCCTCGGTCCCTGACTGAAGGATGCCGGAACAACGCTTCCGGTCCTCCTTCGCAAAGCGATACGTCGTCCCCTCGGCCGGCGTCGCTTCCAGGTTGTACATATGGCCTGTCTCCTCCTGAAACGCCAGCAGCTTGGCACGGATGTGGTCAAGAAAGCGGCATGCGAGGGTCTGCCCTTCCGTTTCGGCGATATCATACCGGTCCGAGGAAAAGTTGCGGATCATCTCGTTGATCCCGTTGACGCCGATGGTGGAGAAATGGTTGCGCAAGGTGCCCAGGTACCGTCGGGTATAGGGAAAAAGTCCGTCATCCATATGCCGCTGAATAACCTTCCGCTTGATCTCGAGGCTGGTGCGGGCGAACTCCAGCAACTGGTCCGTGCGGCGGAAAAGCCCGCCTTCGTCTCCCTGGTACAAATGACCGAGGCGTGCACAGTTCAGGGTCACCACACCGATGGAGCCGGTTTGCTCCGCCGAACCGAACAGCCCGTTACCCCTCTTCAGGAGATCACGCAGATCCAACTGCAGACGGCAACACATGGAACGAACCATATGGGGGCTCAACTCCGAATTGATGAAATTCTGAAAATAGGGAAGCCCGTAACGGGCAGTCATCTCGAACAACAATTCCGCATTGTCACTTTCCCAGGGAAAGTCGGCAGTGATGTTGTAAGTGGGAATGGGGAAGGTAAACACCCGCCCCTTATCGTCACCTGCGGTCATCACCTCGATGTAGGCCCGGTTGATAAGATCCATCTCGACCTGAAGGTCCCCATAGCAGAACGGCATCTCCTCCCCGCCGATCACCGGCACCTGGGCCCGCAGGTCCTCGGGGCAGATCCAGTCGAAAGTCAGGTTGGTAAAAGGCGTCTGTGTTCCCCAGCGGGAGGGCACGTTCAGGTTGAAGACGAGCTCCTGGATGTGCTGCCGGACCTCCTCGTAGCAAAGGCGGTCCTTGCGAATAAAGGGCGCCATGTAGGTGTCGAAGGAGCTGAACGCCTGGGCGCCGGCCCACTCGTTCTGGAGAGTACCGAGGAAGTTTACGATCTGCCCTACCGCGCTGGACATATGCCTGGGCGGACCGGCCTCCACCTTCCCTGCCACTCCGTTGAACCCTTCCGAAAGCAAAGTCCGCAGCGACCAGCCGGCGCAATAGCCGGACAGCATGTCCAGGTCGTGGATATGGAAACTTCCGTCCCGATGGGCCGCCCCAACCTCCGGCGGGTAGACATGACTGAGCCAGTAGTTGGCGATGACCTTGCCGGAAACATTGAGGATCAGACCACCAAGGGAATAGCCCTGGTTGGCATTGGCGTTAACCCGCCAATCTGACTGCTCCAGGTATTCGTTGACCGAAGAAGCGACATCCACCAGGGTTTTACGGTCCTGGCGCAGCTTGGTATGCTGTTCGCGGTAGATAATATAGGCCCGCGCGGTCTCCAGGTGATTGGATGAGATCAGAACCTGTTCCACGACATCCTGAATCTGCTCGATGCGGGGAGGGGTCTCCGCGAATTTGTGGCGCAGTACCTTGAGAACCTGACTGGTCAGCAGACCGGCTTCCTCGCGGCCGTAATCTCCCGTGGCCTCACCGGCCCGGCCGATGGCAGAGTGTATCTTCTCAGCCACAAAGGGAACCGTTGCACCATCCCGTTTTACGACCTCGCGGATGGAAAAGTCCTGGTCAGCATTCATGTGTGCGACATTGTTTTTCATTTCATCACCTCACCAGCAGGCCTGAAACCTGATGGAATGTATTTGTCTTTCGGGGTTTTTGCTAAAATATCGCCGATGACCGGCCTTCCACTAGAAGTCATTGCGCGTGACGACGTGAGCACTCAGATTGCGGCGGGCACTTAAGAAAAGATCCGCGGATACGGAGAACAGAAGCATCTGTCCTTTTGCCAGCTCATCCCACCCGCGCCGAACAGGGACGAAAACCGCATATCTGGGCAGACGGATTTTACGCCAGCAGCGATGATACTACCTGGTTTTCATCCGGAGTTTCCGGTTGGAAACTACCTGGCTAGTCTGGCCGGCGCGGGTGGGATGAGCTGGCAAAAGGACAGATACTTAAATGGAGAAAAAAGAGTGAATCGTGACATGAGCGCCTCCCCCGAAGCTAGCGAATGGAGCGGTATTCCGGCTCAGGGCAGTAACCTACTCACCCGCCTTCCCGGGCGTTTTTCGTTCAGAAACGAAAAAATCTCGTTTCCTGATAGAAAAGCGGATCTCCCAGTGGCTGTTTCGCCTTGCGGCGAATGGGCTTTCGTTCCCATCACGGCTGCGGGACAGCGGGGGTCTTGCACCCCTCTTCCTCGCTTCCATCCGTTGAAGAATTCTGCTGCATTTCTATCACCCCGATCACGGGATGTCAATGGATTACTTCCACAAAAACACAACATATAGTATATGTGGCGAAAAACAGTACATTATATGCGGAAATGCCCACCACCAGCGGGCGTTTCCCAAACCACCTGTCTCAGTGCACGGCACGCGTCCTCGGCACCTCCCGCGAGAGGTCAAACTCCAGCAGCAGGTAGCCGTAATTCATATCGTGATCCCTGCCGGTTGCATCACGGAAAAACTTTCCGGTGAAAAAGTGGTCATAGCCGACCAGGAGCGACAGGGAATCATTCACGGCATAGCTGAGGGTGAAATCCGTTTCCAGACCGATCCGCCGGCTGACACCGTCCGCCACCGCATTGGCATAGAAATAACGGAATGCCGTGGAAAAGTTCAAGTCCTCCGTCAAATCGATTCCCCAGCCCAGGTTGAAGATCTGCAGACCGCTGGCATGCTGGTCCCCGGCATCAACTCCGGAAAGGTCGCCGATGAGACTCATATCCCCGGTCAGGGAAGTATCCGTCGTGGGATTGCGGAACTCCCGCCGGGAAGAAATGCCCGATGCCGCATCCTTGTCGCCGGAACCATAGGCATAGCCGGCAAAAAACGAATTCTTTTTACCGAACAGCTCCACCTCCAGCGTTGCCTCGGCGTGACCGCCCCAGGCATTGATCCTGTCATTCCCGCCGGTTAGTCCGTTCAGCGTCCTGCCGCTCTCGAACACCGGCTCGATCTCCACGAGCAGCGGCCCGAACGCTGCAGTGGCGCGAAGTCCCCAGATATTGAGGTATTCCCCCCTATGGTGATCCTCTGACCCGGTGTCGTTGAAGCCATAGGCTTCGAGAACGCTTCCGTCGCCAAAATCATAGCTGGCATAACCTCCGACCAGATTCCCTTTCAGGCCTTCCGACCAGGGTGTCGCATACCAGCCGCCAAGGAGATCCAGCGTCAGGGCAGGGAGCGGTTTCAGCCGCAGGCGCGCTGCATCGAAGGTCAGTCCCTGAAACCAGGAATTACTCCCGAGGATAAAGGCACTGCCATAGACAAATTCCTGGCGTCCCACCTTCAATGAGAGAATATCCCTGCCAGGCAGCTTGCCCTCGACAAAGCCCTGATAGAGGGAATACTTGCCCAAGTACTGACTGCCACCGCTATAGCCATAGCCCTGCCCCTCCAGATGGATATCGAGGAACTCGGCAGGATGCCAGTAAACATAGGGCAGAACCCGGTAAAGGAAACGACCTTCGGCATGTCCCGGGTTGTAACCGAGTTCAGGAAGCCTGAAATTACCGGCTCCCTCACCCCGCAGAAACCCTTTCATCCCGTACTTCAGTTCAACGGCAGGCTCATCCGGAGGAGAAAGCAGCCTTTCTATCGATTCCCGACGGGTCTGATATCCTTCCAGTTCTGTCAGCGGCTCTTTGAGCTGCCGATGAAGCCGGTCAAGCTTCTCCAGGTCTTCTCCGGGAACGGCATCTCGTCCTCCCGCTTCGCACTTTTCCAGCACGTCCTCTATGACGGCAATAACTCTTGCGGCCAGATCGCTTCTGGAATAGCTGCGAACTCCGCTCGCAGCACTGGAGGACTTGTCTGAATTCGTTCCATACTTTTTTTCCAGGGCATCGAGGTCACGGCAAGACCAATGCTCGGCGGTAACAGCTTCGGGAATACGCAACGACTCATCCTCTGCCGAATAAACCGGGCAGACAACTGACAGGGAGAAAAAAATAAGCACCACGCAGAAAAAGAATCTCTCCATGAATCCTTCCTTTCCATTCAGGTTTCTAAAAATACTAACCAGCCGTTTGTTCAGGCAGGCGAACTCAATGGACCGATACGACATATCAGCGACACCGAACTCGCCCAGGGCCTTTGCGGATCACGGCCGTGTGGCTGTTCCACAGACCGGACACCCCTGCATGGAAAGGGGTTTCTCAAGCCGACACTCGGCAAGAAGCTGATCGTTGACAAAGATCTCACGCGTTGGTCCATCCGCCATAACCTCACCCTCATGCAACACGATGACCCGTTCACACACATCAAGAACCATGTCCAGATCATGACTGGTGAAGATTTTGGTGTGGCGAAACTCCCGCAGGAGCCGCATGAGCTGTCGTCTGGCACAAGGGTCAAGGCCGCTCGTCGGCTCATCCATCACCAGGATATCCGGCGACATGGAAAGCACCGTGGCAATGGCCACCCGCTTCTTCTCTCCCCCGGAAAGATGGTACGGTGCCTTGTTCATCACATGGGTGGCTGCGACCCGTTCCAGGGCATCTTGCACCCGCTGCGCCACCTCCTCACGGGGAAATCCGAGGTTGAGGGGACCAAAGGCAACATCGTCATAGACCGTCGGCATGAAGAGCTGGTCGTCAGGGTTCTGGAATACCATGCCCACGGTTCGGCGAATCTCCGGCAGGGTCGCTTTGTTCAGGGGAAAATCCCCGATCCGGATACTTCCCTCACTGGGAATCAGCTGACCATTCAGATGCAGAAGCAGGGTCGATTTACCCGCACCGTTGGCTCCGATGATCGCCACCGATTCGCCGTGAGTAATCCGGAACGAAACACCGCGAAGGGCCTCGGTACCGTCGGGATAGACATGTCGGAGGTTCGTAACCTCAACGATATGATGGCTCATTGAAAAATCCCCGTAACAAGATGCCCGAAGATCCGGGAGACATTCCAGTATCGCATGATGATAAAAAGTGCCGACCAGCCGAGCAGGAACAGCCAATCCTTTCCGGCAAAACGAAACTCCCGCCGGGCATGGAACTCACCGGTGAAGCCCCGCGCCAGCATGGCCATATGAATCCGTTCCGCCCGCTCCCAGGTCCTGAGGAGCAGGTGACCGACCAGAGAGCCGAAGGTCGCCATGCCCATACCACCCTTACCAACTGAGCGCAGTTCCCGGGCCCGTGAAGCATTGCGCCCTTCCTCCACCAGCACAAAGAGATAGCGATACAGAAATAAAAGCTGCATGGCAAAGGTCCGGGGCATGCCAAATCGTTCCAGTGCCCAGCACACGGACGGAAAGCCGGTAACCGCCACCAGGGCGATCGCAGCAGCAACGGTCAACAGCGAACGGACGACAATCGAGGCGCAGGAGATCCAGCCGGCACTGATTTCAAGAGTACCGAGCTTCAGCAGCACGTCCCGGTCTAAAATCGGGTTAAAAATACCGATAGCCATGGCAAACGGCAACACAAACAGCGCCTTGCGAAGGATGACGCTGAAAGGGATATTCCCTTGAGCCATCATCAGCGCCGGAAACAACACAAAGGGCACAAGTGCGGAAACCTGGTATTTACCGAAGGAAACCACCGAAATAATGAAGACTGCCGTGACAAGGACCTTTGCCCGTGGATCGAGATAATGGAGGTAGGTATTCCCCAGGGCAAGCCGATCGAGATGGGTTATGTCGAGAGATGCCGCAGCGATACGTGCCATTGATATACTCGAAAAAGCGAGGGGCTATACCCTCTCTCAGGGAGATACTCGGGTGTCCCGAGTCACGACCTCACGCTGCGTTCGGGCGTTTCCGCAGCAGAAAAGCCGCCAGCGAAGCAATCGCAAGGGTCAGCAGTGAACCAACTATTCCCGCGGCACTGGTTCCGAGATCAACAACTGAAGCGGAGTCAGCAACCCCGTGCGCAGCATCTTCACCGGTAGAGGACTCGGCAGGCCCTGGCAGGGAGTAGTCGGGAAAAAGGGAGGTTTTTTGCTGGAGAGCAGCCAGCGCCGGGAAAATGCCGGACTCGGGTTCCGCGAGTTCTTCCGTGCCCGTCACCTTGGCGATTGCCCACTCAAGACCGTCCGGGTGTGCCGAGGCATACCAGGAGAACATACCGGCCGTCAAAAGCGCAGCAGCCAGAAAGCCGAGCAGCAGCGCTCGTGCCGGTCGGGGGGTGGGCTGCGATGCTGCGATAGAGACCACCAACATCTCCGGTCGTGCCTTGTAAACGAACGAAAGCACCGCAGCAGTAACAAGACCTTCGACAATCCCGATGGCAAGGTGAATCGGCTGCATAAGAACAAGAAAGCTGTTGAACGGCAGGGAGGAGAGCCCCGAAAGGGTCGTTTCCAATACCACGCCAAACGAGCCGAGCTGTAGTCCCGCAACCGCCGCGACGATCGCAGCGACGGCAAGCCTGGTTCTGCCCGGCTGAGTTCCGGCAATATTCTTATAGATCAGAGGATACGCGATAAACGCAGGGAAGAAACCGAGGTTGAAGATATTGCAGCCCAGGGCCAGAAGCCCCCCGTCGGCAAAAAACAGCGCCTGAACTACCAGCACCGAGGCAATGACAAGAAAGGCCGCAGAGGGGCCCAGAAGAACCGCCAGCAGCAGCCCACCACCCAGATGACCACTGGAGCCGGTCCCCGGAATCGAAAAGTTGATCATTTGCACTGCAAAGATGAAAGCGCCAAGGACTCCCATGAGCGGAATTTTGCGGTCGTCGACCTCAGCACGAACCTTTGCGGAACAATAGGCAATTGCCCCTGCCGAAACGGCCCACATGGTTCCACCGACGGCAGGTGACACAAGAGCATCAGCCATATGCATGAGATAAATCCTTTCCCGGCACGATCAAACGCCGCACACCAGTATCACTTATTTAAAAATCGTAACACTATTTATATACGGCACTCAAAATCATATGTCAATCTGCTTTTAGTTTAACTGAACTATTTTTGCGATGATGAATTTTTTCCTCTGCGGAAGAACGGTGATTGAACCTGTAAAGGAAAGTTTAAATCGGTTAGCGGCATCGTTCCCAGATCGTCATCTCGGCGATACTGTGTTGATATTTGCGGGCTGTCTCACGGATGACGAAAGGGACGTCTCGGGGCTTGCCGAGCATCCTGAAATGAGGGTTCAGGGACTTTCTCAACCCTTCAAAGGTCGTAAAATCCCTGCCACCTTCCGTGAAGCCGCCAAGCCACTCCGAGCGAGGGGTAAACTCGTTGAGCCAGGTATACGGCGAGGTAAGAACCAGCAACCCACCCGGAACGAGACGCTGGTGGATAGTGGAGAGAAATAACCGGGGACTTTTCAATCGATCAATAAGATTTCCGGCAAAGATCAGGTCATAACCGGAAAACTCCGGTGGCAAGGACAGGGCATCCGCACAAGCAAAATTCACCCGGTCGCGGACCCCTTCGAGTTCGAAATCCACAAGGCTCCGCTCGAAGCGAGTTGTGAGATCTCCTTCCTCAACGAGACAGTAGGATATCCGGCCGTCGCCCCGCATGCTGGTAGCAACGTCAATAAAACGACGGGAAAAATCGATGCCGGTAACCACAGCAAATCCCCGGGCAAGTTCGAAGGTGGTCCTGCCCACGGCACAACCCAGATCAAGGGCAGTGCCCTTCCGACGTTCGCCCATGAGTTCAAGGCAGCGACTCGCACAGCGGGCCGGGAAATTCACGACCCCGAAATACTCGTCTCCGTAATGGAATTCGCAGTACTGCGAAAGCAGCACATCAGTCTCATACATGTTATCCGCCGGACAGTTCTGCATCAGAAACACCACATTGAGAAATCGCTGAGCTGAAAAAGTGTTGCGGCAAAGTCACTTCGTTCAGTCTAGCAGCCAGCCGTTGACTTACAAGCGAGATGAGATAAAACACCGGGTAGCGCTGATGAAGAAAACGGGGATAGAGGATTTCAAGGGGCGACTGCGGGGACATCCCTGACTGTTGCAGAGAACTGCCAGATTTTGAAAACCTGGCAGGTCTGGGGTTATCATGAGGGTACAGGTGATTTGTTGATTAAAATCAGGCTGGGGAAAATTGATAAAGGCTCCGCAAAAAGGGCCGCACTACAGATGCCAAAGTTCACTGACATATCATTCGGCCGCATCTACTTCTGTATGTTTTCCGTAGGCAACAGCGCAACCATTGAGCTGCCGGGTTTTTGGCAGGTTTTATATTTTGGTTAAAAACTTCCCCTTCAGTCTCACTTCATAAAAATGGAAATAGGATAGTTGGCCCTTTCATCCATTCAATTACCAGCTAGCAATTATCCAACATCACCTTGATCTTTTCAGTATAACCATTCTTCCAATAGTAGCAGGTAGCAGGGTCCACAGAGAAAACATTCTTATTGCAAGTAAGTGCACTAGAACGGCATCCTAGGTTACAGCGACCGATATGTACGCACGTCTTGCACTCAGTATTTCTTTCCAGCAACTCCTTCATCGTAATTGAAACAATTTCCTGCAGATACGGATCCTGTAGTGCTTCGCTGAGACTGTTATCCAGCACATTGGGCATCTTGTCGTGAATTTCAGTCCCTGTCATGGAAATACAGGGCAACAGTGTACCATCAGGAAGCAGATAACGGACAAATCGACTCATATTACACGAAAAGTTTGTTATGAAATCATCGTCGCAGATTCCTTCTGCATTACCGTACAATGCCCCTTCAGTACCTTTACTCTTGTCATACGTGTAAAATCCTCCCATGAGAATACCCATGGGGCGCTCCGCGCCAATAAATCCTTTCAGCAGGCCAAGAAAACAATCGAAAATCTCTGCCGGAGAAAGATTTTCCTGATCACAGGTTTCTAACCATTTACCAACATTCCCTACTGCGGATAATTTCCAATAATCAATTTTTTTTGATTTCAAAACTTCAAGCGTATCAAGCATACTGTTGACATTCTTTCTGTAAAGCACCGTTTCGATTTTAACTGGAAACCCGTGATTTCGTATTCTGTCTATAGCCTCAAGTGTCTTTAATTCTGTACCTTCAATTCCGCGGATATCATCGTGACAACCTACACCATCAAAGCTGAGGGAAAACTCGACCCTTAAATTGCTCCGTTCATATTGAGGCGCAAGGACATCCTGAAGTCTTTTCAAAACTGAGTCACTAACAAGTAAACCATTGGTGTAAATTTGCGTTACCCTTATCCTCTTTTCAACAAAGAGGGCCAGTATCTCCCAGATATCCTTTCTTAAAAATGGCTCTCCTCCTGTTATGGATACTTCCATTATTCCCGCATCACTCATCTGATTAACCACTTTGGCAATCTGGGAAAAGTCAAGATCAGAATATTTATTATCTGGAGCACAAAGATAGCAATGCCTGCATTTCAGGTTGCAGCTCCCGGTAATGGACCAGTGGAGTGCTTTATGATAAGAGTTCAATGCTTTCCGGTATTTCTGGTGTTCCTGGAGAGAACTAGGCGATGTGACTTCCTCAATGACACCGGAGGTCAAAAAGTTGTTGCAGATACTGTGATGGATGTCCAGAACGAAGGGACTGTTACAATCAGTTTTCCCATCACAAATAGAAGCCACAAAAAAAGCTGCACTGTCCAACGCTATAATTTGTCCGCTGTGCTTGTCTAACAGTGCATAGGGGGTGTCCTGCCAGCCACGCAACTGCCATTGTGGTTTTAGCTGAAAATATCGAGGGAGCATATCTAAACCAGGTGCCTTGTTCACCCGCCACCACCACCAGCTGCGCAGCCACAAACTATCCGTTTCCCGCCGTAATCCAGACTTCCCCCACCAGCAATAAAACAGGTACAAGTAGCGCTTGCCGGTCCATTGGTAAGTGTGCCTGCGCCGACGACAACGCAGACACAACATCCGTTCTCGGCTGCAGCCAACAATTTACCTGGTTGTTCTTTTTTGTTTTTAATCTGTAATTGATAGGCTTCTACATCTTCAAATGTAAACTCATAACCAGCTTTTTTTGCAATCGGTTTCAAAAGTGAAAATGCTTTTATCTGCCTTTCTTTTTCCATATCGAACTTTTGCAGCTTGTCAGCAACACCGGTAACTTTGTCCCGTAATTTCTCATCCAAAGCCAGTTGTTCATAAAACTTTCCAACATCTTTTGTCGACATGAATTCCTCCTTTTTGACAGATGTTTTGCTTTCATCAGATGAAGGTGGGTGTAATAAAAGGTCCCGTGAAAACTCCCCATTTTCCTTGGCTTTATATTTATCTCCGTTAAAACATTGGTTCTCTCTAAAAGCAACATACGTATCAACTTGCATATTGCCAATTATGATATTGAAATATATGACCACGACATACCACATGATGGGGTTACTTCGGAATTACGTGTCGTCCAATACGAGACATTAAAACCCTATACCATAAGATACTTTAATTAGCAATAAATATATTTATTTAAATATAATGAACTTATTTCTTATATCGGGAACCTGCCAACCGGTAACCTCCAGGCTTGAGAATCAGTTACGTTTCAACATCATCATCCCTTCCAAGGGCACCCTGCCACCAGAATGTGTTATATCACAAGCCCATTACTCACAAAATATATTTATGAAAGTATTTTAGTAATACCATTGTCATCCGGCAAAAAGCTGCCAGACGATAACTAGCCTTAAAACAACGATAATCTACAACTAGTGCATCCCGCTCAGGACAGTGAAAAAACTGAAAAGTCCGATTATTTTCTAGCAGCCAAGGCAAAAAAACAAAAAAAGGGACGGGACCAAATGGTCCCGCCCCTTTTTCATACAGATACTGTCACCAGCGCAAAAATATTCGCGCCGGTTTTTGCTGTCAAATCTACAGGATAACCTTCTCCAACGCCCAGACACCGCAGGGGCAGATACCGGCACAGATACCGCAGCCGATGCAGTATTTATCGTCGGAGTAGTATTCCACCGAACCGTCTTCCTTCTCCGTCCGGACGATGGCCCCTTCCGGGCAAGTCTCGAGACACATGGAGCAATCGCGGCAGGTGCCGCAGGAAATACAGCGGCTTGCCTCGTTCTTGGCATCGGTGACCCGGAAGCGTCCGCGGTTCTGAGGAATGAACAGTTCCCGGCTCAGCTTCTCCTGGGGGATCATTACCGGTTTCTTTTTCGGGACCAGTTCCCAGCCGTTGAGGTAGGCGTCGATATATTCCGCAACCTCGCGACCGCTGGCAATGGCATGGGTCAGAAGTCCGGGCTTGATGGTATCGCCGATGGCAAAGACCTTTTCCTCGCGCTGGGACTGCCAGCACTCGTTGGCATCCATCATACCGCGGTCGGTGAGCCACTCCCGAGGCACATAGGAGAGGTCGGGCCGCTCGCCGATGGCAATGATCACCATATCGGCCTCGATGAGCTTGCCATCCTTGGTATGGAGACCGTCCGCATCGATGCGTTCGGTGAATGCCGGCCACTGGATCTCGCCGCCGAGGGCCGTGAAGTGATCGATCTCCTTCTGGTAGGCGGCCGGACGCTGCACATCGATGGCGGTCACTTTCTCCGCTCCCATGGCATAGGCGCCGAGCGCCACGTCCATGCCGGCATTACCGGCACCGATTACCACGACCCGCTTGCCGACCTTGGGGTTTTCGCCGTTATTGATGCTCTTCAGGAACTCCAGGCCCTTTGCCAGCCGCTCATGGCCGGGGAAGGGAATGACCACCGGGTTATGGGCGCCGCTGGCGATGACTACTGCGTCATACTCTTTCTGCAGCTTTTTGAAGACCTTCGTATCGATTTTCTGGGAGGTCCTGATATCCGCACCCATTTCCTTGATGCGATCGACCTCGCAATCGAGGATCTCGCGGGGAAGACGTTCCATGGGAATCGCCTGACGGAGCTTGCCACCCACTTCCTTGTCACCTTCGAAGAGAGTTACGCTGTGACCGAGTAGGCTCAGCTGCCAGGCCGCGGAAAGGCCGCCCGGACCACCGCCGATAATGGCGACCTTCTTGCCGGTTTCCGGCTTCTTCTCAGGCGGAGACACCTCTTGGGACAATCTGCCCAGTTCCTGCATCGCCACTGGATGGTCGATGTACTGACGACTGCAGGCATCCTTGCAGAGGTTGGGACATACCTGTCCGCAGACGCTGGCCGGGAAAGGAGAATAGGTCAGCACCAGCTCCAGCGCTTCCTTCACCTTGCCTTGGCGGAGCAGGTTGATGCGGTCCTGAGTCGGGATGCCGGTGGGGCAGGCGGTCTGGCACGGTGCGCCAAACAGTTTGTTCTGCCAGTGGGGAATCTTCAGCCGGTCATCACCGGGATTGACGAAATTGGCCACACGATCATAGTCGTCCGTGACCACGTCGCCGAAGATGCCGCCTTCGACCCACTTGCCGGTACGGAACTCGCGCAGGGTGATGCGCTCGCTGCGCTGGCGCTCTTCCCACGACATGGCAACGATTTTTTTCCATTGGGAAAAGTCGGTCAGCTCGGCCAGTAACTGCGGACGGCCGATCTTCTCAAGGAAAACCGGCATGTTGGTCTGCAGGAACTGCAGATCTGCATCATCAAGATCCAACTGCCAACAAAGCTTGGTCAACCCCTTAACCGGGCCACGCACATAGATAGCGCCACCGACCATGCCGACGCAGGCGCGGTCGCCGAGTACCGACTCGAACTGTTCGGAATCGTATCCACAGACCACGGCGATACCGCCGCCCATGAACTCGAACGAAAAGGAACCGACATTTTTCAGAATCCACAGTTCGGGAGGTGCGTAGGACGGGTCGTGCTTCATCAGCGATCCGGTACGGGTACCGCCACGGCCGCCGACATAAATCTTGCCGCTGGCCGAGCAGTGCCCGGTGGTATCGCCGCCGTCCCCTTTCAGGGTCAGAATAGCGCCTGCATTAAGCCAGCCCACGTCTGCCGGGGCGGATCCTTCCACCACGATCTCCGTTCCTTCGAGACCGAAGGCACCAACGCGCTGACCAGGGTTTGTAACGGTAAACTTCAGCGGTTTCCCATCTTTGGTCCAGAGAGGACCGCCGATGTCATGATGCCCGGAAGCCAGGATTTCGAATTCCGTTTCACCCTGGTCCAGAGCGGCGTATATCTTCTGCAGCAGCTGCTGCGTCGAGATTCTTTTATTCTGTTCATCAAAGCCTGAAATAAAGGCTGCCATTTATGTATTCCTCCTTAGCAGACGTACTGGACCTGCAGACGGTCCGCTACAGCCTTGTCGGTTGCGACCAGGCAGTCTGAACGGCCGATCGGCAGAGAAGAGTTGCCAATGGGTGCCATGAGCTTGCGAAGTTCCTGATCCATGCCCAGGAAGTAGTTGACGATATTCTCCGCAACCCGGTCCGGGTTGAGACGACGGACCAGAACCGGTTCCTGCGTGGTGATTCCGGCCGGGCAGAGACCGGTGTTGCAGGCATTGCAGCGACCGTGATCATTGCCGAGGCAGCCGGCCAACTGGAGAATCAGCTTGCCGGTGAAGACACCGTTGGCGCCGAGGCAGAACATCTTGAAGGCGTCCGCCGCCAGGTTACCGGTCTTGCCGAGGCCACCCCCGGCCCATAGAGGAATCTGCCCCTGACGGCCCTGGGCCACTGCCGCAAGGTAGCAATCGCGCAGCTTGCTGACCACCGGATGACCGGTGTGGTCGAGGGAAATATCATGGGCAGCACCGGTTCCGCCGTCGATGCCGTCGAGGAAGAAACCGCCGACAATGTTGTACGGGTCACGCACCAGATTGTTAAAGACCGATACCGAGGTAGCGCTGGCAGCCACCTTGATGGCAACCGGGACACGGAACTTGAACGCTGCATTGAAGGAGAGAAACATCTTCTGCACGCTCTCCTCGATGGAGTAGAGGCCCTGGTGGTTGGGAGGTGAGAGAAGGTCAGCCTTGGGCACGCCGCGGATCGCCTGAATGTGGGCGGCGACTTTTGCCGCCATCAGCAGGCCGCCATCGCCAGGCTTGGCGCCCTGACCAATCTTGATCAACACCCCGGCCGGGTCCTCAATCATGTCAGGCATGGCTTTGATAATGCGGTTCCAGCCAAAATGGCCGGAAGCGATCTGCAGGATCATGTATTTCAGGTATTTGCTCTTCAAAAGGCGAACCGGCATGCCGCCCTCACCGGAGCTCATGCGCACCGGCAACCCGCACTCTTCGTTCAGGTAGGCTACCGCCATCGAAACCGCTTCCCACATCCGCCAGGAAAGTGCTCCGATGGACATGTCACCGATGATGACCGGATAGATCCAGCGGGTCGGAGGAGTATGGCCATCCTTGACCAGCGTGCCGCCAGGTCCGAGGGTGAGGGGCAGCTTGTCAGCCGGCAGGATTCGTCCCAAGGGGGCCAGACAATCGAAGGTATGGCGCTGGGCATCCAGGCTCGGGTCGGTCATCTGGGAAATACGGCCGACGCGCAGGGTGTCAAGGGTTCGGGCCGCTACTTCCAGATTATTGCGACCGCCACGCTTGGGGCCGGTTCCGGTGCTCGCCTGATAGACCACCGAGAAGCGGGAATCCGGGTTGCGCTCCGCGCGGATCGCATTGTTCGGACAGACCCGCTCGCAGACGCCGCAACCGCGGCAGTAGTTTTTCAGGACATTTTTCTGGGAAATCACCGGGGTCGCACTGAACTTGATCTTCGGTTCAGGGGTTTCGGTGTCGGAGAATGATTTGCGCCGCCTTTCGACCTTCGGCGCGATGGCGTCAAAGGTACAGGCCGCGACGCAGGAGCCGCACAGAGTGCAACGCTCGGTGTCGTAAATTACCTTCCAGGGAAGGTCGTTGCAGGCCAGATCATTTATTTTTACTGTTTCCATCGCTGGACCTCCAGATTATTATCAACCACGACAATCTCCCGCTCATTGGGGTAGATGTCCGTCTCCCAATTCCTGTCCGGCAGGATCTCGTTGATACCGCACACCTCGGAAGAGAAAACCACCGTATCCTTGGTGTGTCCGACCACGATCGGCCGCAGCTTCTTGGCATCGCAGACGACCCACATGGTAAAGTCCGGCAGAGTGCCGATGATGGTGTTGGGACCGTTGATCTCCAGGTTCGCCAGCGACTGCCGGATGGCAAGCAGTTCTTCGCTGTCTTCACGCTTGACCACGTCCTCGAACGGAAGCGGAGTAATAATGTGCTTATAGTAGGAGAGTGGCCATCCCAGCTGGCGGTGCATGTAATGCATGGTATAGAGGAAACACTGGGAATCCGACTCGAAACCGACGTACGCAGGATTCAGGCTGGCCTGGAATTCCTTGTTTTTCTGGTAGAAGGTGTTCTCGCCGTTGGTCAGCGTTACGTAGCCCTGAAGGAAGAACGGATGGGCCGCGTAACGAACGATGGCGTAATTGGTGTTCTGACGGCACTGAGCGGTTATGTTCTTCGCCGTGAAGGAGTCGTCAGCCTCCCAGAGTCCGAAAAAGGTCCCGATGTCGCGAGGGTCACCGATTTCCTTCAGGGTAATGACATCCGGCCAGAAGGAGTACGCGAAGCCGATCTGATCCTTCTCCATGGCAAAGCGGAGCTGCAGACGGGTGTTCGTCAGCAGGTCTTCTTTCTCGCGCTGTGGTACGTTCTTGAACTGCTCCGGGTAGTCGAAGGTCCGGAAAACATAGTTGGGCATGGCCTGGATATCCATCCCCGGCTGCATGTTGGTTTCCGGTACCCACTCGAATACCTGACGAAAACCGATGGTGGCAAGAATTTCTTCGGCAATCTTCAATCCTTCGTCGGTACACGCAAGGGATAAGGTCGGGAATTGCTTGTACTTCTCGAAAATCCCGCCCAGGTCTTGCATGACCATGGCGAACCCCGAGTTGTCATGACCCTTCTGCTGAGAATTCATCAGCTGCAAGGCCTTGCTCGGGTGCACATAGTTCAGACTTTTTATGGCGCCAATGCGACACATAGAGCTTTTCCTCCGGTTTATGCGCTACTCGATCGCCAGGTGGCAGCAATCAGCAGCTGTTTGGTAAAACGATGCGTATCAAAACACGACTCTGTCCGCCACGGCGGACAAAAAACTGAATACTGGTGAACAAGCATTCAAGCAAGC